>FTBV01001994.1_pt1 | contig 78057 bp, 72 predicted proteins | sample 1639281 | NCBI WGS metagenome assembly FTBV01 (sample SAMEA3914864, study PRJEB12502) | metagenome | biome: forest; material: soil | place: USA | collected 2012-03-12 | depth 0.3 m | reverse complement strand
GGCAAGAAGGGCACGTTCATCCAGGGCATGCGCGTCACCGACGAGGAGACGATGGGCGTCGTGGAATGGGTGCTGGGGGGCGAGGTGCAGCAGGACATCGTCGGCCTGATCAACGCGGCCGGCGGCAAGGCCGTGGGCCTCACGGGCTTCGACGGCGGCATGATCCGCGCGCGCAAGCTGAAGATGCTGGACAAGGACGACCCCAACGTGGAGCACGACGTGGGGCAGGTGGGCGACATCGTGGCCATCGACCCGTCGGTGGTGAAGGCGCTGCAGGACGACCAGTTCATCCCGGTCGTCAGCCCCATCGGCTTCGGCGAGCACAACGAGAGCTACAACATCAACGCCGACGTCGTGGCGGGCAAGCTGGCCGAGGTGCTCAAGGCCGAGAAGCTGGTGATGCTCACCAACACGCCGGGCGTGCTGGACAAGGCCGGCAACCTGCTGACGGACCTCACGGCGCACCAGATCGACGGCCTGTTCGCCGACGGCACGCTGTCGGGCGGCATGCTGCCGAAGATCGCCAGCGCGCTGGACGCCGCGCGCGCCGGCGTGAACGCGGTGCACGTGATCGACGGCCGCGTGCCGCACGCCATGCTGCTGGAGATCCTCACCGACCAGGCCTACGGCACGATGATCAGGAATCGTTAGCCCCCACGCTCCCCAACAGGCGCCTTGGCGCGCCGCCGTCGTCGCCGGTCGCTGCCCCCCGAGGGGGCTCCGGCAGCGGACTGGCAGAGCCAGCTCCGCGCCCGGTGGCGGGGCCGGGCCTGCGGCCAGCTCAAACCATCCGTGTTGTCGACACCGTCCCCCGCCATCGCCACGCGCCTGGCAGCCGCCTGCGGAGCCGGCTTCCTGTGGGGCACCGGCTCGCTGGTGGTGAACCTGCTGGTGACGCGGCACGACTACGCGCCGCAGAGCATCTCGTTCTGGCGGTTCGTGCTGGGGTCTCTGGCGTTGCTGGCGATGTTCGGGCGCGGCATGCCGTGGCGGCGGCTGGCACGCGAGGGCGCGCCGCTGCTGCTGGCCGGCACGGTGATGGCGGGCTACGTGCTGGCGTGGTTCCAGGGCATCGCGCGCATCGGCGCGGCCATTCCCACGCTGATCGCGCTGTGCCTGCCGCCCGTGTTCGTCACGGCGTGGGGGCTGGCGCGCGGGCGGGAGCGGCTGGACGCCGCGCTGCTGGCGCTGCTGGCGATGGCGTTGGCGGGCACGGCGGCCCTGGTGCTGGGCGGGCACGCGGCGCACGCGGACGCGGCGTCGGCCGCCACGGCCCCGGCGGCCTCCGCCGGGGCCATGGCAGCGGCGTCCGACTGGGCCGCCGGCATCGCCTTCTCGGTGGCCTCCGCCGTGCTGTACGCCGGGTTCACGCTGGCCAGCCCGGGCCTGTCGCGCACGTGGGGCGCCGGCACGGCCACGACGGCGCTCACGCTGGCGGCCACCGCGGTGATGGCCGTGTCGGCGCTGGCGTGGCCGCTGCAGGTGCCGCGCGAGCTCACGCCCGAGGCCTGGCTGCTGTACCTCGGCATGGTCACCGCCGCGCTGGCCTTGCTGGCGTTCAGCTGGGGTGCGCAGAAGCTGACGCCCACCGCGTTGACGATCGCCACGCTGGTGGAGCCGCTGACCGCGGTGGTGCTGGCCGCGTGGTGGCTGGGCGAGCGGCTGTTGGCGTGGCAATGGGCCGGCGCGGCGCTGTTGCTGGCCAGCCTGTTCGGCTGGGGGCGCCGGGAGTCCGCGGCGCGCAGCGGCGGCTAGACTCCCGCGGATGACTCCTCGCGTCTGGCTGTTCGACCTGGACAACACGCTGCACGACGCGGGCCGCTGGGTGTTCGCGCGGATGAACGGCGAGATGACGCGCTACGTGCAGCAGACGCTGGGCGTGGACACCGCCGAGGCGGATCGCCTTCGGCGCGAGTACTGGCAACGCTACGGCTCCACGCTGCTGGGCCTGATGCGCCACCACGGCGTGCGCGCGGCGCACTTCCTGCACGAGACGCACCGCTTCGAGGGGCTGGAGCAGAACGTGCTGGGCCATCGCCACGACCTGGCCGCCATCGCGCGGCTGCGCGGGCGCCGCGTGGTGCTGACCAACGCACCGCGCGCGTATGCGCTGCGCGTGCTGGGCGCGCTGCGCGCCACCACGCTGTTCGACGAGGTGATCGCCATCGAGGACATGACGATGTTCCACCAGCTGCGGCCCAAGCCGGACCGGCGCATGCTGCGCCACGTCGCGCAGCGCCTGGGCGTGGCGCCGCACCAGTGCGTGCTGGTGGAGGACGCGCCGGAGAACCTGCGCGCGGCCCGCGAGATCGGCATGCCCGGCGTGTGGATGCAGCGCTTCGCGCGCCGCGGCGCGCACGCGGGCCCGCGCGTGGCGCGCTGGTCGCAGCGGCTGGCGGGGGTGCGGGTGGTGAGGGGGCTGGCGCGCCTGGACGCCCTGCGCTGAGAACCGCCGGCAGGGCGTGAATTCCTGCCCGAATGCTGGTGTTTACTCGCAGGGGATCGGCCCGGGGCCGTGTGCCAGAATCGCTTTTCGATCCCCCTGCCGCGGCCGCCAGCGATGCCAGATTTCCCTTCTGCCCTCTCCGCCGCCACTGAAACGGGTGATCTTTCCACCGAGGGAGCGGAAGCGCGCCTGTCCATGACCGAAGCCGCCGCCAACGACGCTCCCGACGCCCCCGACGCTGCTGCCGACACGGCCGCCGACGCCACCCCCGCCACGCCGCGCAAGCGCCCCAAGCCGGGCGAGCGCCGCGTCCAGATCCTGCAGACGCTGGCCTCCATGCTGGAGCAGCCCGGGGCCGAGCGCATCACCACCGCCGCGCTGGCCGCGCGCCTGCAGGTGAGCGAGGCCGCGCTCTACCGTCACTTCGCCAGCAAGGCGCAGATGTTCGAGGGGCTGATCGAGTTCATCGAGTCCAGCATCTTCTCGCTCATCCACCAGATCACCGAGCGCGAGACGGACGGCGGCGCGCAGGCCCGCCGCATCGTGGCCATGCTGATGCAGTTCGGCGAGAAGAACCCGGGCATGGCCCGCGTGATGGTGGGCGACGCGCTGGTGTTCGAGAACGAACGCCTGGGCGCGCGCATGAACCTGTTCTTCGACAAGGTGGAATCGCAGCTCAAGCAGTGCCTGCGCCAGATGGCCGAGCAGCACGGCTCGCCCACCCCCACCGTCGACGCCAACGGCCGCGCCTCCGCGCTCACCGCGCTGGCCGTCGGCCGCCTGCAGCGCTACGCGCGCTCGGGCTTCAAGCGCCTGCCCACCGAGCAGCTGGACCTGGCGCTGGCGCTGCTCACCTGATCCCCTCGCCCTTCCTGCCGTGAGCGTCGACGCCGCGCTGTCGTACGGCGGCGAGCGCCTGGTGCTTCGGCCCGAGCGCGCCGTCTTCCTGTCCGAGCACCGCACCGTGCTCGTGGCCGACGTGCACATCGGCAAGGCACGCGCGTTCCGCCAGCTGGGCGTGCCCGTGCCGGGCGGCACCACGCAGGACACGCTCCAGCGGCTGGGCGCCCTGGTGGATGCCACGCAGGCCGAGCACCTGGTGGTGCTGGGCGACCTGCTGCATTCCGCGCACGCGCAGGGCAGCACGGCGATGGCGGCGCTGGCCGCCTGGCGCGAGGCCCGGCCCGCGCTGCGCATCACGCTGGTGCGCGGCAACCACGACGATCGCGCGGGCGACCCGCCGGCGTCGCTGGCCATCGACATCGTCGACGAGCCGCACCCGTTCGGCGGCCTGCTGCTGTGCCACCACCCCACCGCGCGCGTGCCCGCGGGGATGCAGCGCGCGTGCGCGGAGGCGGGACGCGCGATCGCGCGCGTGGGCGGGCACGTGCACCCGGCCGTGCGCGTGCACGGGCGAGCGAACGACAGCCTGCGCCTGCCGGCCTTCCATGTGGGTGCGGACTTCCTCGTGCTGCCCGCGTTCGGCGCGTTCACCGGCATGCACACGGTGCGGGCCCGGCCGGGCGAGCGGCTGTTCGCGGTGGTGGAGGATCAGGTGGTGGCGGTGTGAATCACGGCGCCGGATCGTCCTCGGGCTCGCCCATGGCCACGCGCGTGGCCCGCGCGGCCTCGGCCAGCCAGGCATCGAACATCCGCAGTTCGTCGCGCTCGCGCGCGCCGGGCAGCGCCACGTGCCAGTAGGCATACGGCGAGAGGAAGCGCCCCGCCACGCCGAACGGCTCCACCAGCGTGCCGGCCTGCACCGCGTCGATCACCAGCGGCAGCCGCGCCAGCGCGACGCCATGCCCCGCCAGCGCGGCCTGCACCTGCTGGTGCGTGAAGTTGGTGCTGATCCAGCGGCGCGGCGACAGGCCGGCCTGGTCGTGCGACAGCAGCCAGCGCGGCCAGCCCAGCCACTGCGCGGCCGTGCTGTGGTCGTCCATGTCCACCAGCGTGTGCGCCGCCAGGTCCTGCACCGTGCGCAGCGGGGGTGCGTCGCCGCGCGCGATGGCCGCGGCCAGGCCGGCCGAGATCACTGGCGACAACACCTCGGCGAACAGGCGGCGCGCGCCCGGTGGCGCGATCTCGGGGCGGCAGTGGCGCAGCGCGATGTCCAGGTCGGGGTCGTCCAGCGGCACCAGCGCGTCGTCGGCGGAGATGCGGATGTCGATGGTGGGATGCCGGCGCGCGAACTCGTCCAGCCGCGGCAGCAGCCACAGCGAGCCGAAGGAGGCGAACGTGGACACGCTCACCTGCGCGCGTCCCTGCGCGAGGCGGATCTGGCGCACGGCGTGGTCCACCTGCGCCAGCGCGGGCTCGATCGCGCGCAGCAGCGCGCGGCCGGCCTGGGTCAGCTCCACGCGCCGCGTGCCGCGCACGAACAGCGGCGCGCCCAGGTCGTCCTCCAGGCTCTTGATCTGGCGGCTGACGGCCGATTGCGTGACGTGCAGCTCCTCGGCCGCATGGCCGAAGCCGCCCTGGCGCGCCACGGCCTCGAAGGCGCGCAGGTGGTCGAGGACCAGCGGGCGGCGGCGCAGCGGGGGGTGGGTCATGCGGGGGGCTTGGCGGCCTTGGGCCTGGCGGGGGACTTGCTGGCGGCGGGCTTCTTCGTCGGCGCCTTCTTTGCGGCGGCCTTCTTCGCCGTGGCCTTCCTGGCGACGGCCTTCTTCGCCACCGGCTTCTTCGCGCCTCGCGCCGCCACCGCCGCGGCGACCGCCCGCCGCGCCCACGGCACCATCTCGCGCGGCGATTCCATCGCCTCGTCCGGCACCGTCCAGTAGCTCATCACCCCCACCTCGCCGTCATGGCCGTGGTACTTGAACGGGTGCCCGCCGGCGGCCTCGAACGCCGGGCGGGTGCTGTCGTCGGCCTTCAGGAACAGCTCGTCGCGGACGATCAGCGCGACGAACAGGTCGTCCACGTACACGCCGTCGCCCCCGAACATCCGCCTGGCGCGCGGTGCGCCCACCGAGGCCAGCAGTTCCAGGCAATGGGCGACGAAGGCGGGGTCGTTCATGGGCGTCGAGTTTAGGACGGGCGTTGCCCTCTCGCGGCCGGTCCTCCACAATCGTCCGGATGACCAAGCCCACCTTGCCGTTCCCGCTCGAGCCCTCCCGCGACAAGGGCCTGCTGCGCCGCCAGCTGAAGGCCGAGCGGCTGGCGATGCACGACCGCCACCAGCGCGCCGTGCACCTGCAGGAGGTGCTGCGGGTGTTCCTTGTCACGCGTCCCGAGACGTCCATCGGCGCCTACTGGGCCATCAAGGGCGAGTTCGACGCGCTGCCGGCCCTGTTCCGCTGGACGGAGGGCGAGTACGGCCGCCTGATCGGCCTGCCCGTGGCCGACCGGGAGACCCAGCAGCTGCGCTTCCACGTGTGGTTCCCGGGCTGCCCGATGGAGGAGGACGCCTACGGCATCCCCAAGCCCAAGGGCACTGACGCGTTCGAGCCCGAGCTGCTGCTGGTGCCGTGCGTGGGCTTCGGCCCGAAGGGCTTCCGGCTGGGATACGGGGGCGGGTTCTACGACCGCACGCTGGCGTCGCTGTCCCCCCGGCCCTACACGGTGGGCGTGGGATACGGCCACGGGTATGTGCCGTGGCTGGAGGGCGAGCCCCACGACGTGCCGCTGGACGCCATGCTGACCGAGGACGGGGTGTTCTGGCAGCGGGAAGATTGATCGTCGCGCGGACCGTGTCCGCCGCGGCGGTGGCGGCGGCCGTGGGGTGCGCCATCGGCTATCCTCCCAGGCCCGGCTGAATGCGGACCACTGCCATGACCCTCCGTTCGACTGCCCTCGCTGCGGCCACCGCCGCGATTCTCGCCGGCTGTGCAGCGCCGTCCCGCGGGGTTGCGCCGGAGGCCGCGCAAGGGATCAAGCGCTTCGGCGTCGTCTCCGTGATCGCGGGCGACCTCACGCGCCAGCACGTCGGCATCACGGTCTTCGGGAACGAACGCGAGGTGCGTCCCATAGGCGCCTGGCACCTGGACGAGGTGTACGAGAAGCACCTGGCGGAAGCCGGTGCGCATGCCCTGAAGGCGACCTTCGTCCCGCAGGACATCGATCGCACGCCCTTCCTGAAGGTCAACGATCCGAATGGTCCCTGGGATGCCCCGGCGTTCTCCGGCGCCAATTGGGACGGCATCCAGGACGCAGTCAAGGCCGCGTGCCGGAAGGGGGGGCTCGACGCCCTGTTCGTCATGGGCAAGCGCAAGTCGGGCGACCTCTTCGGTGGAACGAACCAGCAGTTGGTCGGGATCGGCCTGTACACGCGCGGCGACAGCATGCGCCTGCACGTGCTGGGCAATCTCGGCCTGCTGGATTGCCGCAGCGGCCAGCCGATGGGCCGCTACTTCTTCACCTGGTTCACGGGATGGGACGAGGAGGCGCTGCGCCAGCCTGTGGCCACGTGGTCGCCCGCAACCGAGGAGCATCTGCGCCAGCATCTGGCCGATCTTCCCGAGATCGTGTGGGAGAACTCGATGCGTGGGATGGGCCTGGCGTGGTAGCCGGCGTCGTGGCGGTGCGGCCGCGCGGCTCCATGGCGGCGGGCATTTGCCGGTTCGGCGACCGGACGTAGCGCTCAACGCGCCTTCGCCGGTCTCCATGCCCCGCTAGCGTCCGCGGGCGCCACCACCCCGCGCACGGCCGCCTGCGCCAGCTTGAAGAACACGTCGGTGTTGTCGATCACCCCGGTGAACGCCAGCGCGCCCGGGCCGAACGCCGACAGGGGCACGTCGGTGCCCGTGTGCACCGCGCTCTCGCCGGGCACCTGGCCCGTGATCGTGAAGTTGCCGGCCGCGTCGCGCGCCAGCGCGTTGGGCGGGTAGTTCGACAGCGGGGGCTGCTTGACGAACGGCTGGCCGCCGTCCTTGTTGGGGCGGTCGTTGGTGCGCCAGTCCTCGGTGCGGTCGGCGTTGGCGCCGTAGCCCACCAGCAGGCGGTAGTCGATGTCGGTGGTCTCGGGGTAGCCGTCGGCGGCCAGGCGGTAGCGCGGGAAGCCCGCCTCCTCGTACACGCCCACCACCGGGTCGCGCAGGCGCTCCTTGCCGCCGCCGTCGCGCGCCAGCGCCTGCAGCGACGCGTCCGTCACGCGCGACGCGCCGATCAGCGCGGCGCCCGAGCACTCGTGGTCGGCGGTGACGATCACCAGCGTGTCGCCGTGGGTGCGCGCGAAGTCCTGCACCAGGCGCACGGTGCGGTCGAACTCGATCACCTCCAGCATCCAGCGCTCGGTGTCCATGTTGTGCGCCTGCTTGTCGATCGACGCGCCTTCCACCATCAGCACGAAGCCGTTCTTCTGGCGTGACAGCACGGCCAGCGCCTGCGCGGCCATCTCGTCCAGCATCGGCTGGTCGGGCAGGCCGTAGTCGTCCACCACCGTGCCGGTGAGGCCGCGCCGGTGGCCGCGGCGGCCGTCGATCTTGTCCAGCGCCACGTTCATGTTGGAGAACGCGAACAGGCCCAGCAGGCGGTCGGTGCGGGCGGCGTCCACGGCGGACAGGTCGGCGTGCGTGGCCGCGTAGGCGAAGCCTGCGGACTGGAAGTCCTTGATCAGGTCGCGGTCCTTGTCCAGGCGGCCCGGCGCCGCGCCCCAGCGGCGCGCGATCTCGGCGGTGTGGGCGTCGGTGGCGCTGAAGGCGTAGTCGGTGCGGTCGGCGCGCGCGGAGCCGGGCACGGTGGACGGCAGGAACCACTTGCGCCCGCCGCCCATCAGCACGGCGAGGCCGGTGAGGCCGCGGTCGTCCAGGAACTGGTCGACGATGCCGGTGCCCGCGCCGCGGTTGCTGGTGTGCACGGCGTTGCCGGCGGGGGTGGCGTCGAACACGTCGGCGGTGGTGACCACGCCCAGGGCCTTGCCCTGCGTGCGGTGCAGGTACTCCGACAGGTATTCGATGCGCGGGTTGTCGAACGGGTCCAGCGTGTCGTCGGGGAACACGCCTTCCTCGTTGTTGTCGTTCTTGTTGCCCAGCACGTAGCCCGTCATGCCGGGGGACGAGTCGGTCACCACCGAGTTGAGCGACGCGGTCTTGACCAGCGCGGTGGCGGGGAAGGTGTCCATCGCCAGCGGCTCGATCACCTTGCCCTGCGCATAGCCGCCCTGGACGATGCGCGCGGCCGTGCGCTGCGCGGCGCCCATGCCGTCGCCCAGCAGGATCACGACGTTGCGCACCTTGGCGCCGCGCGGCGTGGTGAACGGCACGACGTCGAAGTTGCCGCGGGCGGTGGTGGACTGGCCGTCGGCCTGCGTGGCCGTCACCGTGAACTCGTGGCGGCCGGCGGTGGCCACCGAGACGGCGCGCACCGTGGCGATGGTGGCGTTGGCGGGCACGCCGGGGAGGCAGCCCGTGGTGCAGGCGTGCAGCGCCACCATGCCGTCCACCGGCTTGCCGTCGATGGCGAAGCGCGCGGCGGTGATCACCTGCCCCGGCGTGTCGGGGCGCAGCGTGGCCTGCAGGTCGAAGCGCTGGCCGGGCAGGAAGCGGGCGATGACGGGCTCGGGGCGCTGCGAGGTGAAGAGCTCGCTGGGCGGGGTCAGGCGGGAGACGGCAGGGGCGGCCAGGGCGGTCGTGCTGGCCAGCGCGGCGGCGGCGAGGGCGGTGGCGAGGGCGGTGGCAGCGGAGGGGTTGGGGTGGGACATGGCGGTGGCTCGTGTCGGCTGAGACGGCAGGTTAGCGCGAGGGGGCGACCGGGGCGACCGGGGCGGCCGGGGCTTCCGGGCCGACCGGCGCCGTCGGGAGGTCCGGCGCGCCCGCCGGCTCCTCGGCGTCCAGCTGCACCCAGGTGACGCGGCCGTCCGGCCCCTCGGCACGGCCCACGTGCAGCGTGCCCACCAGCGACACCACGCCGTCGGGATGCGGGGGCGGGCGGTCGCGCCACGCCGGCGGCAGGCGCACCGCGACGGTGGCGGGCGGCAGGTCGTCGGCATCGCCGTCCGCGTGCTCGGACAGGCGCACCGGCACGGGGGCCAGCAGCAGGTGGCCGGGCAGCGGCGCCTCCTGCGTCACGACGTGGCCGGCCAGGCGCACGCGGGTGCCGTCGGCCGCGCGCAGGGCGGGGGTGGGGTCCAGGCCGCGCGGGCCGATGGGGGTGCGCCAGAAGGCGGCGAAGGGCAGGTCTCGCGGGGCGGTGGAAACAGGTGTGTCGATTGCAACCGCGCCGGCGGGCCGCGCGGGCCCCGGAACGCTCGTTTCGGAGGCCGCCGGCGACGTGGCGGACAGCACTGCGAGCACCAGCGCGCACGCGGCGCGGCCGCTGGCCCGTGCGGTCGGGATCGACAGTGGCCGCCAACTTGCAAGGAGGGGGACGTGCGCCATGCGGCGCACTGTACCGGCCCGTCGTGACGCCACGCGCTTGGCACGCGCGTGAACGCCTGGCGATGCATGCTCGGTTTCCCTATCGAGCCGGCTCGACGGTGACGGTTAAGCTCCGCGCCATGCGTTCCGTGACGGAATGCACAGGCCGACAGGATCGGCCTGGCCCCATAAGAATTCAAACGAAGTGTCCTCGACGTTGGAAGGATCCCAGCCATGTCGGAAACCATCGACGTTCGCGTGCCCGGGTTGCGTACCCGGCTGCGCGTGCGCACCACGGGCAGTTGGCGTCGCCAGGCGCAGGGGCTGCTCAAGGCGCGCGAGCTGAAGGGCCAGTACGGCCAGTGGATCCAGTCCTGCCGCTCGGTGCACACCGTGGGCATGCGCCACGCGATCGACGTGATCTTCCTGCGCGCCGACGGCGTCGTCGCGAAGGTGGTGCCCGGCCTGAAGCCGTGGCGCCTGGCCCATTGCAAGGACGCGCACACGGCGCTCGAACTGCGCGCCGGCTGGGCCCGCAAGCTGAACCTGGCGCCCGGCGTGGCGCTGGAACTGCTGGCATAGGGTCTGGTGTTGCCCTTTGCCCCCTCGCGGGGCAGGGGGCAACACCTGACCCTGTCCAACGACGCTGCCCATCCGGGATACGGCTTGGGCCGGGCCCAGGCATCGCCGCCCGCGCCGCAAGGGCGCAAACGGCAATGCCAGGCCCCGCGTGCTAGCGTGGTCGGCATGACCGGCCTCACGCTCCTCATCTTCGCCATCGTCTACCTGGGCATGATCCTGGGCGGCCTGCCGCGCCTGCAGCTGGATCGCACGGGCGTGGCGCTGCTGGGCGCGATCGCGCTGATCGCGCTGCGCGAGGTGAGCGTGGAGGAGGCCGCGCAGGCCATCGACCTGCCCACGCTGGTGCTGCTGTTCTCGTTCATGGTGGTGTCGGCGCAGATGCGCCTGGGCGGCTTCTACGACGCGCTCACGCGCTGGCTGGCCGCGCTGCCGCTGGCGCCCGCGCGGCTGATGGGCGCGCTGGTGGCGGTGTCGGGGCTGCTGTCGTGCGTGTTCAGCAACGACGTGGTCTGCCTGGCCATGGCCCCCGTGCTGGTGGATGCCTGCCGCGGCCGCCGGCTGGCGCCCGTGCCCTACCTGCTGGCGCTGGCCTGCGCGGCCAACCTGGGCTCGGCCCTCACGCTGATCGGCAACCCGCAGAACATGCTGGTGGGGCAGGCGCTGAAGCTGTCATTCACTGGCTACCTGGCGGACGCCGCGGTGCCGGTGGGCGCGGGCCTGGCGGTGACGTGGGCGGTGGTGTGGTGGCGCACGCGCGGCGAGGTGGCCGCGCACGAGGACGTGGCCGGGCCGGCGGGCGATGCCGGCGACGCCGACGTGGCGGCGGCGGACGACGCCGGCCTGTCGCGTCCGGTGCCGCTGGACCGGTGGCAGACGGCCAAGGGCCTGGTGGTGGCGCTGGGCATCGTCGGCTGCTTCCTGTTCGCGCCCTGGCCGCGCGAGGTGGTGGCGCTGGCCGGTGCCGGCGTGCTGCTGACGAGCCGCCAGCTGCGCTCGCGCGAGATGCTGGGGCAGGTGGACTGGAGCCTGCTGCTGCTGTTCATCGGCCTGTTCGTCGTCAACCACGCGCTGCAGAAGACGGGCGTGCCGGCGCACGCGGTGGCGTCGCTGGCGGCCGCGGGCGTGCAGGTGTCGCAGCCCTGGACCCTGTTCGGCGTGACCTTCGCGCTGTCCAACGTGGTGTCGAACGTCCCCGCCGTGATGCTGTTGCTGCCAATGGTGCACGGGCCGCTGGCCGGGCCCGTGCTGGCGCTGGTGAGCACGCTGGCGGGCAACCTGGTGATCGTCGGCAGCGTGGCCAACATCATCGTGGTGGACGCGGCCGCCCGGCGGGGCGTGGCCATCGACTGGCGGCGCCACGCGCGCGTGGGCGTGCCCGTGACGCTGGCCACGCTGGCGGTGGTGGCGGCGTGGCTGGCGGTGCGGGCCGGCTAGGAGGCTGCGCGGCAGAAGCCGCACAGACTCCTAGCCGGTGGCTGTATGCACGGCTCCCCCGAGCCCCCTCCGCGAGGGAGCTCCAGCTCGTTCGACCTCACCCACCAGCCTCCCTCCGGGAGGGAGGCTCCAGTCAGCATCACGAGGGCCCACCATCGGGCTCAGCTGCCGATCAGCGTCGTCATGCGCCGCAGGTTCAGCGCCATGCCTACGGGCTTCCACTCCGCGGTCACTCGGTGAAGGCCTCTCATGCTGAACTGCCGGAATCCGAGCACGTTCTTGATCCAGCCATTGGGCGGCTCGACGATCCACCAGCGCGCATCGGTTCATCCCCGAGCGAAGCGCGTTTCTGCCGCGCAGACTCCTAGGTACGCGGCAGGCGGGCGCCAAGTGCCGGCGCATCGAGGTGACCGGTGGCAGGTCCGGCGCTGCCGGACGCGGCGCTGGTGTCCGTGGCCGTGACGGCCAGCGCCAGCGCCAGCGCTAGCGGGATGGCCGTGGCCACCGCGATCAACAGGGCGCGCAGCAGCGGGCGGCGCTGCGAGGGCAGGTCGGCACGCGGCGGAAGCGCGTGCCGGGCGTCCGCTGGGGACGTGGCGTTCGGGTGCTGCAAGAAACCTCCTCCCGTGCCGGCCTTCCTGGCGTGCCGGCTGCGGAAGGTCCAGTGTACGGGTGTCGTGCTAGCGCGCGCGATCCGGGAAATCAGGCAGAGGGTTTTGCCGCCAGTGGCGGTCGAACACCGGCGCCAGGGCGGGGTGGTGGTCCACGCGCTCGATCAGCGAGAAGAAGTCGGGCCGCTCCGCTGCCAGGTGCTTGCGCGAGCCCGACCAGCGCGACACCACCGCGGCGAGGATGTCCTGCGCGCCGGGCTCGCCGCCGCCCAGGAAGGGGCGCTGCGGGTGGGTGTCCGCGAAGATGGACCAGTGCGCGTGCAGCCGCTCGCGGGCGCCGGCGCGGACCGCCGCCAGCGCGGTGTCCGAGGCATCGGTGGTGAAGCGGTCGGGATAGTCGATGATCGTGATGGCGCTGTAGCAGTTGGCCGCGATGTACACGAGCCCGCGGATGGCCAGCGCGCGCGCGCCGGGGTCGGCGGGCAGCAGCTGGCTCGCGGGATGCGTCAGGCCCAGGTGGATCAGGATGGCCGCGCTCTCCGTCAGCACCGTGCCGTCGGGCAGCACCAGCGTCGGGATCTGCTTGAGCGGGTTGGCACGGGCCAGTTCATCCACCGCGGACTTCGGGTCCCAGGAGGCCGCCTTGACGACGCGGTAATCGACGCCGGCGCGCAGGAGGCCGGCCTCCACCGCGGCGGAGCCGGAGCCGTCGTAGCCGTAGAGGGTGTGCATCGCGTCGTCTCCAGGAGGGGTGGAGCGGGCGATGCTAGCGCGGCGGGGGGAATGCCTCAACCTGCGATCAACTGCAGGTCGAACGCCCGCTGCACCAGCCAGATGCCGGCCACCGACGCGATGGCCCACGAGCCGCCCGTGAACGCGCCGCGGTAGGTGCGCGTGGCCCGCAGCGCCCAGGCCAGCGGCAGGCACAGCGCGACGATGCCCAGCTGGCCGATCTCCACGCCCACGTTGAAGCCCACCAGCGGCGACACCAGCGCGCCGTGCGCCAGGCCCGAGTCCTTCAGCGCGGACGCGAAGCCGAAGCCATGCACCAGGCCGAACACGAAGGCGACCTTCCAGCGCCCGTCCTTCACCACCGGCCACAGGTTGTTGAGCGCGGCCGCGACGACGCTGGCGGCGATCAGCGATTCCACCCAGCGGGAGGGCGGGTCGACGATGTCGAACACGGCCAGCGCCAGCGTGATCGAGTGGGCGACCGTGAACGCGGTGACGACCTTCAGCACGCCCATCAGCGCGGGGCGCCACGCGGGGGCGGGCAGCCAGCCGGGGCGGGTGGCGGGCGTCGCGCGCGCCTCACTGGCCGCGGGCGCCGCCTGCGCCCGGCCGCGCACCCACACGGACGGCAGCAGCAGGGACAGCAGGAACAGGATGTGGTCCGCGCCGATCAGGATGTGGTGGATGCCCGCGGCGACGAAGCCTGGGAAGGTGGTGGGGGTGTCGTCGTCCGGCGCGGTGGTCGCGGGTGTGGCGGGCGAGCCTGGCGCGCCCGATGTGCTGGTCGTGCCAGGTGCGCCAGACGTGCCCGACTCGGAAGCGGCCAGCGTGCTGGCGGTGGTGAAGGTCGCGGCAGTCGCGGAGACGGCGGCCGGACCGGCCCCGGACGCAGCGGCCACGATCGACGGCACGGCCTGCGGCAGCCTGAACCGGTGCACGCCCGCGCCCGGGCTCAGCACCGCGGTGGCGAGCGGCTGGTCGGGGTCGTTGCCGGCGATGCGCACGATGCCGCGGTGGGTGGGGTCGGTGGTGGCGAACAGGCGGTAGTCCACGCCCAGCTGGAGCGGCGCGGCGGCGCAGTGCCACACCAGGCGCAGCACGGCATAGCGGCCGTCGCTGTGCGTGGTGAGCGCGGGGCCCCCGTCGTCGCCGGAGGCCACGCCCGCCACGCAGGGCTGGCCGTCGGCGTTGATCGCGATGCCGTGCTGCGCCAGCGTGACGATGTCGGACCAGCGCGTGCGCACCTCGCGCCAGCTGAGCGCGTCGTCGACGTCGCGATCCAGGTCGAGGTCGCGGTCCAGGTCGCGCAGCGCGATGTCCACGCGGGCCTTCACGTCCGCGCCATCGGCCTGCAGGCGCAGGTAGGCGTCGCTCGCCTTGTGGGCGTGGGCACCGGGCATGAAAGCCAGGCACGCGGCCAGGAAGGCGATCCGCGCGAGCGCGCGGTGCAGCGAGCGGGTCATCGCTTGGCTCCGGTCGTGGCATTGGCGGCCACCGTGTCCGTGCCGGGTGCCGACGCGGGTGCCGATGCCGGTGCCGACGCGGGGCCCAGCTCGGCCGGCCACGGGGCCAGCCGGGCATCGCGGCCGCCCGTGGCCTTCAGGAACGCCCACACCGGGGCGGCCGCATCGGGCCGATGCGCGCCGCGGGCCGTGCGCACCAGGGCCAGCGCATCGGCAGGCTCGTGCTGCAGGGCCCAGTTCTTCTGGGCCAGTGCGAGCGCGGCCTGCGGGTGCTGCCGCAGGTCCATCTCGAAGCGCGATTGCTCGCGGCCGTGCGTGCGGTCGCCGCGCAGCAGGGCGGCGTCGAAGCGCTCGCCCAGCGTGTCGGTGGCCGCGCGGGTGCGCGGGTCGCGGGCGCCATGCAGCTGGCGGTAGGCCAGGGCCAGGCGCAGCAGCACGGGATCGGCGGCCTCGTTCGCCTTCAGCAGCGGCACCACCTCGGCGGCGCGATGGTGGTCCAGCAGCCAGTCGGCGTAGGCGCACAGCGTGTAGACATCGCTGCGGGCGCGCAGGGCCTGCGCATACAGCGCGCCGGCCTGGGGATCGTCGCGGCGCTCGGCCAGCTCGGCGCGCATCAGCGTCAGCCAGGCGGGGGTGGCGGTGGCGTCGTCCCCGCCGGCCAGCCGCGCGAGGGTGGCGTCCGCCAGGTCGGGCTTGCCGCGCAGGCCCGCCAGCTCGGCCTGGCAGGCCAGCGCGGACAGGCGCACGTTGCCGCCCAGCGCGGCGTAGTCGGGGCCCGCCAGGTGGCGGCAGCCGGCCAGGGCGTCGTCGTAGCGGCCGCGCACCTGGTCGATGGCGCTGCGGGTGAGCTCGGCCTGCGCGAGGACGTCCCTCGGCACGCCGTCGGGACGGGAGAGCAGCGCCTCGAGGTCGGCGCGTGCGGTATCGAATTCGTGCTGGCTCTGCAGCACCGTGGCGCGCAGCAGGCGCACCTCGGGAGGCGGCTCGGCCAGCGTCCACCAGGGCGCCAGGGCGGCCTCGGCGGTGCCCAGCTCGCGCGGGTCCCCGCGCAGGCGGGCCCGCGCGATCGCGTCGCGCGCGGTGGCGAGCGCGAGGGCCAGTTCGTTCGGATGGCGTTGCAGCTCGCTGCGCTGCGCACGCTCGGCGGCGCGGGCCGCCTTGCGCTGCGCCGGATCGCCCAGGTGGGCGGGCAGCCGCTCGACGATGACCGCGTCGTTCGCGGGCATCTCGAGCGGCGCCTCGCCCGCGCGGGCCGTGCCGGGCAGGGCCCCGACCCCGGCGGCCAACGCGAGGACCAGGGGAGCCGCCCATGCGGCGGCCCTCGGCAACGCGCGGGTTGCCGCGGAAGGGGCCGCGCGCGTCATGGCAGCGCGATGGGCTCGGCGGTGTCGTCCACCGGCGGCGTGGTCACCAGGTCCATCTTCAGCGGCTCGGTGGTGTCGCTGGTGTTGTCCGCGATCAGCGCGAGCGCGTAGGTGTCGAAGGACGACACCGTCGCGAACGCGTCGGGCGGCACCTGGTCCTGCGCCACGGGCGGTGGCGGCGGCGGCTGCACGGGTGGCGACGAGGAGTCGTCCCAGCAGCCGGCCAGCATCGCGCTGGTGAGGCCCACGGCCAGCCACGCGGTGCGCAGGCGCGGCGGGGTGGAGATGGCCGCCGTGGCCGGCCAGGGGGCCGGTGCGCGGTCCAGGGTGGGGTCGGTCATCGTGTCACCTCGCTTCACTTGGCGGCCTTGGCGGCGGCCGTGGCCTTGCGGGCCTTGGCGGCGGCGTTGGCGCGGGCGGCCATCTCCGCCATCGGGCCGGTGCCGGCGTTGGGCGTGTTCAGGTACGGGAAGCCCGCCAGGAACGTCGACTGCGCCTGGTCCACCGTGTCGTTCAGGTTGAACGCGGTGGCGCCCAGCGGCACGGCCGACGGGTTGCACGCGGTGCCGAAGCCCAGCGCGTCCGTGGTGCCGTTGGCCATGCACAGGCCGCCCATCACGGCGATCAGCGAGATGTCCACGACGTCGTCCTTCGGGCGGCGGCCGTTGGGGTAGCCCGCGCTGTCGCTGCCGCCGGCCAGGATGTTGCCCACGATGCCCAGGCGGTTCTGCGAGGCGTACGGCACCGCGGCGATGGACGTGTTCAGGCGCAGCTCTTCCGACGCCACGACGTTGGCCGGCTTGTTCACGCCGGTGATGCCGGTGAGGAACGTGGTGACCAGGTCATTGCGCGGGATGTTGGTGGGCGCCGCGCCGGGCAGGTTCAGGTAGGCGGGCGTGGTCAGCAGCTGCGGGTACGACGGGTTGGTGACGTAGGCGGCGAACTGCGCGTCGTCCTTGGGCTTGGAGCCGTTGAAGTGGTCCTTGTCCTTCAGGCCGATCACCAGCTCGTTGACGAGCGGCATGCCCAGGCGCGACACCTGCGTCCACGCGCCGCCGGCGCGCTCGGTGGTGTTGAGGCCGGGCTTCGGGCTCGGGTCGAGCAGGCGTGCCTGGCGCAGGCTGGCCGTGGTCCAGCCGCCGATCACGGGCTCGGTGCCCTGCGTGAGGCAGCTCTTGGCCACCTCCAGCGCGAGCGTGGTGACGTTCTTGTCGGCCAGCACGTTGGGCGTGGCGCCGATCAGCGTCGGGTCGGTGATGACGGCCACGGGGGCGTCCACCTGGTCGAAGATCACGCCCAGGTTCACCGCGAACGGGTCCTGGCGCTGGCCCACGAAGAGGCGGCCCGGCGTGCTGCAGCCCGGGATGTTGACGTCGTAGATGTGCTGGGCGGCGTACGCGGCGTAGTTGGGGATCGTCTTCTCGCCGATGTTGTCGGCCGGCTTGTCGAACGTGGCCGAGCCGCCCGACGCGTTGGTCACGGCCGCGCTGGTGCCGGTGCGGCGGTCGCCGCGCACGATGTTGACCGTGAAGGTCTCGTTCACCTGCAGGTGCGGGTCGTGGCGGACGCTGACCGTGCCGTTCTGGGCCGGTGCGATCTCGGGGGCCTGGTCGCCGACCGGCACCGTCAGGCCCGCGCCGTTGTTGGCGAGCGTGTTGGTGAACTTGAACTGGAACGTGATGTCCTCGACCGCGTCGCCGTTGTTGTCGATGTGGATCTCGTACAGGGCGTTCGGGTCCATCGCGAAGTAGTTGGGACCGCCGTACGCGTCCTGCAGCGGCACGTAGTTGGCGATCATCGTGACGAAGCTCGACCGGCCGGTCTCGTAGCTGTTGAACATGTAGAAGTCGGTGGCGTCCACCTTGGGCGACGTCGTGATGAACGGTGCCTCGCGGTGGCTGGACGCCTGGGCGGACGTGCCCGCGATGGCCAGCAGGGCGGCGGCGACGACGGGGGTCGCGCGCAGCGCGCGGGAGAAGTGAGGTGTACGCATGCAGGGCTCCTGGCGGTGTGGTGGGTCAGCGGAACAATGAGGACGCGCCCCGTGGGGACGGTCCGGCGGGGACGCCGTTGTTCCACCGTGGGGGGCCATACGCAGCACCGGCGCGGTCGGATTCCAGGTCCCGGACTCTTTTTGCTCGACCATGGCCTGCCTCGAGGCGTGGCAGGATCGGCCGGCCCCTGCGGCAACACGGACGCCCGACAAGCCAAAGCGAGGGAATGTCCCTGCTGGCACCGCCTTGGTGCTGCTGCGTCGCAGCGGGGCCCGCACGCAAGAAGGCCCGGTGCCTCCTGCGAAGCACCGGGCCCATGGTTGAGCTGATACGGGATCGGGTATCGGGGAATGCCCCCGGGGGGTATCAGTGCCCCGAGGTGGGCTTCACTCCCGCCATCGCCTTCTGGAAGTCGGCGTTGTTCGCCATCGCGTTCCAGCGCGCCATCAACGACGTCCAGGCACCGGCCTCGATGCTGCCCGCCTTGATGGCGGCGGTGAGGTCGGCGTTGAGCTTGACGAGGGCGTCGTACTGCGCGAAGCCCTTGCCCTTGAGCTGGGTCGTCGCGTAGTTGCTGTAGCCCCAGGCGGTGTTCATCGCGTTCCACTGCGCGCTGCCGGGCGCGTAGCGCGTGGGCGCGGCGGGCGCGGGCGAGGGCGCGGGGGCGGTGGCATGCGGCGGCTCGGTGTGCGGGGCGCTGGCCGACGGTGCCGGTGCCGGTGCCGGCGCGGGGGCGGGCGCCGGCGCAGGGGTGGTGGTCCTCGGCGGCTCGGTGCGCGGCGCCGGCGCGGGCGCCGGGGCGGGCGTGGGCGCCGGGGCGGGCGCGGGCGAGGGCGACGGCGCGGGCGTGGGGGCCGGGGCCGGGGCCGGTGACGGCGAGGGTGCGGGCGCCGAGGCCGAGCACGTGCCGTTGACCACCACGCGCACCCAGGCCGTGGCCGGCTGGGCGCCCGTGGCGTTGACCACCAGCTTCAGGTAGTTGGTGCCGCTGGCCAGGTAGGGCTGCGTCCAGATCGTCCTGACGACGCCCGGGGCCAGGTCGATGGCCGAGTTCTGGGCCACCAGCGTGTCGTTGTCGTAGATCCGGTTGACGGTGGCGAACGCGGCCACGTCGGACACCTCGTCGTACTTGACGTTGAACGCGCAGCGGCCGTTGCCGAACTGGAAGGCGCGCGCGGCGTCCACGCTGAGGGTGGCGATGGACGTGGGCGTGGACGAGCCGGTGACCGGGGTGACGGCGGCCTGCGCGATCACGGTGTTGCCATCGGCCTGCACGATGCGCAGGCTGCCTACGGCGCGCGGACCGGCCGTGGGCGCCGGGGCATCGGCGGCGCGGGCGTGGCCGGCGGCGGTGGCGGCCACCATCGCGAACAGCAGGGCGGTGGCGGCGTTGATGGGGCTGCGCTGCAGGGGCTGGGCGGCAGCGGTGGCTTGGGCGGTGGCGGCCTGGGCGGCGTTGGTGGCGGGAGTCTTCATGTCGGCGTCCTTTTTCACGTGGAGGAGTGGCAGCCCCGCTGTCATCTCCCTGGCTCTGGCGGGAGGAAGACCGGTGGCTTTGCGTCCCCGCCTTTCGACGGGTTTGCCTGTGGAACACGCAACCGCAGGTTAGGGCGCGCCACTTGTTTCAGGAAGTGACAGAAGTCACGTGTCCCGGACGCCCCGACGAACGGCGGCGCGACGGGCCCCGAACGGTCGGCGGACGGCCGCGCGGCGACGAACGGCACATCGCGCCGACGAGCGGCGCGAGGGAGGCGGCGGTGCCGAGAGTGCGGGCGGTGGTGCCGCGGCGCCGGCCTCAGCGCGCAGCGCTGGCGGCGGCCGCGGGCGCCGCGGGCGCGGTGGGCGCAGCCGGGGCCGCCGCGGCGGCCGGCGCCGCCGTGCTGTTGCCGGGCAGCCCGAACAGCCAGGCCACGGCGCGCGGGAACTCGGCGCGCCACGCCCGCTCGTTGTGCTCGGCCTGCGGCTCGATGTGCAACGCCACGTCCTGCGGCGGCTTGTTCTGCGTGGAGAGCACGCCCATCATCCGGTCGACGTCGGGCACCGACTCATCGCCCTCCTTGCCGCCGATGTAGAACCAGGTGCGCGTGCCGTTGGGCCACGGGTGCGCCAGCGTCTCGTCGTACACCTTCTGCGAGAACCAGTACGACGGCGAGAAGATGCCGGCCTTGCTGAACACCTGCGGATAGCGCAGCAGCGCGTAGTGCGAGACGAGGCCGCCCATCGAGCTGCCGATGATGGCCGTGGACTCGCGGCCCGGCTGCGTGCGGTAGTGCGCGTCGATCCAGGGCTTGACCACGTCCACCACGAAGGCCATGTACTGCGGGCCTTCGGCGGCGCCGTGCTTCGGGTTGGGCCAGGGCGCCAGCTCGGAGATGCGATGCTCGTTGCCGTGGTCGATGCCCACGACGATGGCTTCGAAGCCGCGCGTGCGGGCCAGCTCGTTCATCGACTCGTCCACGCCCCACTCGCCCGCGTAAGACGTGGCGTCGTCGAACAGGTTCTGCGCGTCGTGCATGTAGATGACGGGGTAGCGCTTGTCTCCGCTCGTCGCGTATGACGGTGGCAGGTACAGGCGGACGGTGCGTTGGCGGTTCAGGCCGGGGATGGTGAACGGTTGCGGGAGGACCTGCACGTTGGGTTGTGCGGTGGAGGGTCTGCTCTCGGCGGCTGTCGAGTGGGGGGGAGTGAGGGTGAGGGCGGCGAGGAGGAGCAGGGTGGGGCGCAGCATTCTTCGAGCTTAATCCGAAGTGAGGGACGGTTTTTCGGGGGGCCGTGTCGCGGGCCCGGGAGGGTGGGGAAGCCTTCTGCTCCATGTCCTCCGCTCGGCCTGGACGGCCTCGCTCCCCCTTCACTTCCGCAGAAGGCTTCCCCACCCTCCCGGACCATCGGCGGCAGGGCGGTTGGGAGATCGCCATCGACGAAGGGGGTGGGTCCATGCGGCGCGGCCGGCCCGTCGAGGGCCGGCCGCGCCGTGCGGGGGCGGGGTTCGGCTCGGGCCTCACCCTCGGCTCGGCGGGGGCGCCATCGTGAAGTGATTGACGAAGGGGGGACGGGCTTTGGACTGGCCGTGGCGTCGGTAGGGTCCGGAATCACTACGATCGGGGCCATGACTGCCATTCGTGCCGCGTTCGCTGGTTTTGTCGTCGCTTCGCTCGTCGTTTCGCACGCGCTGGCGGCACCGGCCGAGCATCCGCCCACCGTCTTCGCCCCAGCCTGGGACGCCCTGGTCGGCCGTTGGGCCGGGGAGGGTCCGGACGGCGTGGCCACGATCGGCTACGAGCTCGATGGGCGCATCCTGGTGCGGCGGCACGTGGCCGACCTGCCGGCCGGCGGCGGGCGGCCGTCGTCGCATCACGAGGACCTGATGACGATCTATCCCGCGCCCGATGGGCGCAACGCGGAGGCGATGTACTTCGACAGCGAGAGCCATGTGGTGCGGTACGCGGCCACGTGGTCCAGCGACGAGCGCACGGTGGTGTTCCTGAGCTTTCCCGAGGAAGGCACGCCGCGGCTGCGGCTGACGTGGCACTTCGACGAGCCGGGCGTGCTGTCGCAGGTGATCGAGGCGGCGCCGGCGGGGGGCGTGCAGTTCAGGCGGTTCGAGGCGGGCACGCTCAAGCGGGTGCCCTGAGGGGGGTGGTACGGGAGGCAACAGGCAATGCCTGGCACCAGGTTCACGCCGGCGTGGCTTCCTCGCCCACGTGCGTGGTGATCGGCCCCTTGCCCGCCCACCGGTCCAGCGCCAGGTAGATCACCGGCGTGATGAACAGCGTCACGGCCTGCGACACGATCAGGCCGCCGGCCACGGCCAGGCCCAGGGGCTGGCGCAGCTCGGCGCCGGCGCCCAGGCCCAGGGCGATGGGCAGGGCGCCCATCAGCGCGGCCAGCGTCGTCATCATGATGGGGCGCAGCCGCAGCAGGCAGGCCTGGCGGATGGCGTCATGCGGCGACAGGCCCTGGTCGCGCTGCGCGGCCAGGGCGAAGTCGATCATCATGATGGCGTTCTTCTTCACGATGCCGATCAGCATCAGGATGCCGATGGTGGCGATCAGCGTCAGGTCCAGGCCGAACAGCCACACGGTGGCCAGCGCGCCGAACGCGGCCGAGGGCAGGCCGGCCAGGATGGTCAGCGGGTGGATGTAGCTCTCGTACAGCACGCCCAGCAGCAGGTAGATCACCACCAGCGCGATGCCGATCAGCGCCAGCTGGCCGCCCTGCGAATCCTGGAACACCGCCGCGTCGCCGCCGTAGCTGCCGATGATCGTGGGCGGCATCTTCATGTCGCGCACGAAGCCGTCCAGGTGCTGCGTCGCGGTGCCCAGCGACGCGCTGGGCGCCAGGTTGAAGCTGACCGTGATGGCCTGCAGCTGGCCCTGGTGGTTCACCGCCGTGGGGCCGATCGTGCGCTGCACGCTGGCGAACGACGACAGCGGCACCAGCGCGCCGTCGCGCCCGCGCAGCACCACGCGGCCCAGCGCCTCCTCGAACTGGCGGTCGCTGTCGGCGGCCTCCATGATCACCTCGTAGGTGTTGGCCGGGTTGTAGATCGTGGAGACCTGGCGCTCGCCGAACGCGCTGTACAGCGCGCTGCGCAGGTCGGCCATCTGCACGCCCAGCAGGTTCGCCTTGTCGCGGTCGATCGCCAGCGTGGCCTGCAGGCCGCGCAGCTGCGAGTCGGTGGTGACGTCGCGGAACAGCGGGTCCTCGCGCAGCTTGCCCTGCAGCTTCGTGGCCCATTCGTTGAGCGCGTCCGCGCTGACGCTCTGCAGCGTGTACTGGTAGCGGCTCTTGCTGGCGCGCCCGCCCAGCCGCAGGTTCTGCACCGGCGACATGTAGACGGCGATGCCCGGGATGTCCTTCAGCTCGTGGCGCAGGCGCTCGATCACCGCCTTCATCGGCGGGCGCTGGTTGCGCGGCACGAGGTTGACGAACAGGCGGCCGTTGTTCTGCGCGGAGCCGCCCTGGCCGCCGCCGATGGACGAGCCCAGCGACTGGATGGCCGCGTCGTGGCGGAACACGTCGGCCACGCGCTCCTGCAGCGCGTACATGGCCGCGTACGAGATGTCCTCGCCCGCCTCGGTGGTGACCTGCAGCTGCCCGATGTCCTCCTCCGGGAAGAAGCCCTTGGGCATGGCGATGAACAGCGCGACGGTGCCGACGAAGGACGCGACGGCCAGCAGGCCGATGGCCCAGCGGTGCGCGAACGACCAGTCGAGCGCGCGCCCGTAGCCCGCCTGCATGCGCGTGAACCCGCGCTCGAACAGCTCGCCGAACTTCGTCTCGTGGTGCTCCGCCTCGTGCTTCAGGAAGCGGCTGGCCAGCATGGGCACCAGCGTCAGGGACACGCCGGCCGACACCAGGATCGACAGCCCCACCACCACCGCGAACTCGTGGAACAGCAGGCCGATGACGCCCGGCATGAAGAAGATCGGGATCAGCACGGCCACCAGCGACACGGAGATCGACAGGATGGTGAACGCCATCTCGCGCGCGCCCCGGATGGCCGCGGCGAAGGGCGCCATGCCGTCCTCCACGTGGCGCACGATGTTCTCCAGCATCACGATGGCGTCGTCCACCACCAGGCCGACGGCCAGCGTCAGGCCCAGCAGCGAGATGTTGTCCAGGCTGTAGCCGCCCGCGTACAGCAGCGACAGGGCGCCCACCAGCGACACGGGCAGGCTCAGCGCCGGGATCAGCGTGGCGGCCATCCGGCGCAGGAACACGAAGATCACCAGCACCACCAGCACCACGGTGAGCGCCAGCGTGACGTTGACGTCGTGGAGCGCGTCGCGGATGGACACCGACCGGTCGTTGATGGTGTTGATGCGGATGCTGGACGGCACCTGCTTGGCGAAGCGCGGCAGCATCGCCTTGACGCGGTCCACCACCTCCACCGTGTTGGCGTCGGGCTGGCGCAGCACGGCCAGGCCCACGGCGTCCTGGCCGTTGTACTGGAACATGGTCTTCACCGTCTCGACGCTGTCGCTGACGTCGGCGATGTCCGAGAGCCGCAGCGGCGCGCCATTGCGCGTCGCCACGATCAGCCGGCCGAACTCCTGCGCATTGGACAGCTGCCGGTTGGCGACGATGGTGAGCGTCTGCTGCGGCCCGTCCAGCACACCCACGGGGGTATTCGCGTTGGCCGCGTTGACGGCCTCGCGCAGCTCGTCCATCGTGACGTTGCGCTCGCGCAGGGCGTCGGCCTTGACCCGGATGCGCACCGCGTAGCGCTTCTGGCCGAAGATGGCCACCTGCGCCACGCCGTCGATGGTGGACAGGCTGGGCGAGATCAGGTTCTCGGCGTATTCGTTCAGCTCGGAGCCCGACATCGAGGGCGAGGTGAGCGTCACCACCAGCACCGGCGCGTCGGCGGGGTTCACCTTGCGGTACGACGGCGGCGTGGTCATCTCCGCCGGCAGCGTGCGCTGCGCGCGGAACAGCGCCGCCTGCACGTCCACGGCCGCCGCGTCGAGGTCGCGGTTGGGGTCGAACTCCAGCACGATCGACGAGCTGCCGATGATGTTGGTGGAACTGATGGTGGTGAGGCCGCTGATGGTGGAGAACTGCTTCTCCAGCGGCAGCGCCACCGAGCTGGCCATGGTCTCGGGCGACGCGCCGGGCAGCACGGCGTTGACCTGGATGACGGGCGTGTTGAAGCTGGGCAGCGCGGCCACCGGGATCTTGCTGACGGCCACGGCCCCGGCGATCAGGATCGCCAGGTTCAGCAGCACGGTCATCACCGGCCGGCGGATGAACGATTCGGTCAACTTCACCGCGCGGCCTCCGTGCTGGCGTTGGCCGCCGCGGCGTCCCGCACCGCGTTGCCGGGCCGCAGGTTCTGCTTGCCGTCGGTGACCACTCGCTCGCCGGCGCGCACGCCGTCCACCGCCACCAGCTCGCCGAACGGCAGGCGCGGCACGATCGCGCGCCACTGCACCGTGCGGTCCGCGCCCACCACGTACACGCCGTGGTCCGTGCCGCGCTGGATCACCGCGGCCTGCGGGATCACCACCGCGCCGGCCAGCGTGCGCAGCGTCAGGTGCACGGTGACGTACTGGCCCGGCCACAGGCGCTGGCTGGCGTTGGGGAACTCGGCCTTCGCCTTGATGGTGCCGGTGGCGGCGTCGATCGTGTTGTCGACGAACACGAGCTTGCCGTCCACCGGCGTGGCATCGGACGCGCCGATGCTGGTGCCCGCGCCCGCGCCCGTGCCTGCGGGGGCGGAGGCGCCCGCGCCCGGCGCCGTGCGCGGGTCGCCGCCCGGCATCACGCGCACCGGGCTGCCGGTGCCCAGGCCCTTCAGCAGGGCCGCCACCTCGCCCTCGGGCACGGTGAACGACACGGCCACCGGGTCGATGCGGCTGATGGTGACCAGCACCGAGCCCGTGGGCGACACCAGGGAACCCGGGTAGACGGCGATGGCCCCGGCGCGGCCGGCCAGCGGCGCGTGCACGGTGTCGTAGCCCAGCGCCACGTCCGCGGCCTGCACGGCGGCCTCGTCGCCACGCACGGCGGCCTGGGCGGCGTCGACGGCGGCCTGCGCCGTGTCCACCGCGCTGGCGGCGATGAAGTTCTGCTTCAGCAGGTCCTGCGAGCGCAGCAGCTGGCGCCGCGCGTCGGCCAGCGCGGCCTGGTCGTGCGCCTGTTGCTGGCGCGCCTTGTCCAGGTTGGCGCGCTCCGTGCGGTCGTCCAGCGTGAACAGCAGGTCGCCCGCGCGCACGAACTGGCCCTCCTTGATGTGCACCGTGCGCACCGTGGTGGCGGCCTGGGCGCGCACGTCCACGGTCTGCACGGGCACGACGCTGCCGGACGAGTCGACGGCCACCGGCACGTCCCGAGTGGCAGCCGTGGCGAGGCTCACGGTGATGGGCGCCGCGGCCGCGGAGGCCGCGCTGGCATTGGCGGCGGCGGCCTTCTCGCCACCCTCGTGGCGGGACACCGCGACGGCGGTGACGATGGCGACGACGATGGCGACGGTGGTACCGGCTTGTTTTCGGTTCATGGCGGGGCTGGGGTGCAGATCAATCGTTCGAGCGTGTCGATGGCGTCCATCACGCTGGCCAGCGCAGGGGCGTCCAGCGTGGCCAGCCGCGCGGCGAAGACGTCCGTGGTGTGGCGCATCGCGCCGTCCACCAGGCGCTTGCCCGCGGTGGTGAGGTGAAGTGCGCGGCGGCGCCGGTTGCCCGGCACCTCGCGCGATTCCAGCAGGCCCTGCTCCACCAGCTTGTCCACCGACACGGAGGCCGTGGGCAGCGTGACACCGTGGTGCGCGGCCAGCTCGGACAGCGAGCTGCCGGGCGCGTAGCGCGCGAAGATCAGCACGCGGAACGCCGGCACGGAGGACAGGGCGGGCAGCGAGGCCGTGCGCATCTCGGCACGGATCTCGCGCATCCACTGGGGCACGACCTCGACCAGGCGCGCGGCGCAGGCCTGTTGCGGGGTGGAGCGGGGGGGCGTCGTCGACACTTAGCCAATCTAACATTAAACGGGTTGGCGAGCCTGACGCCCAGGCCGTCGGCGAGACGGATTGCAGGTTCCGGGGGCTGAATGGCGGCGCCCCGCGCGCGCCTACCCGCGGTAGGGCCCGCCCGTCTCGCCCCAGCCCCAGCGTGGCATCGGCGCCTGTGGGTCCACCGTGGCGCCGGGCTGCGAGTTGATCACCGCCAGCCGCGAGCCCCATTCCAGGTAGCCCACGAGGGCGGACCGGAACTCGGGGTCGTCGGGCAGGCCCAGCTCGTCCGCCGTCTCCAGCAGCAGCGCCACCCAGCGCGCGCGCAGGGCCTGCGTGAGGTGGCGGTCCAGGTGCTGGCGCACCATGTGGGGATGGCCGCCGTGCCGGGCGCTGTAGTCGGCCGGGCCGCCCAGCACCTCGGCCAGGAACTGCGCCACGTGCTCGGGGTGGTCCGCGCCCATGCGCGCGAACACCGGCGCCAGGTGCGGGTCGTGGGCCACCTTCGCGTAGAACCGCGTCGTCCAGCGGCGCAGCACGTCCAGGCCTCCGAGCCAGTCGTACAGCGTGGGGACGTCGTTCGCCATCGTCGTCATGGGGCCTCCTTGGCTGCGCGCATTGTCCGCGCCGCCGGGACGCCCCGCCGGGACCAGGGGCGCGAGGCACTACCATTGCACCTGCGATGACCGCCGAAGACGACTACCCGCCCGAGAAGCTCGCCGCGTTGCGCACCGTGCGCAAGCTGGTGGAGTTCTGGGACATCCAGCCGGACGAGCTGCGCGGCCCGATGCCCGTGAACCTGGCCCCGCCGCCGCCGCCCGCGCCGCCGCGCTACCGCCACCCGGTGCACGGCCACACGTGGGACGGGCAGGGCGAGCACCCGCAGTGGCTGCGCGACGCGCTGCTGAAGGAGGGCTACACGGTGGACGAGCTCAAGCGCGCGGTGGCGGACGGCGCCGCCACGGCCGCAACCGCCGCCACCACCGCCGCGGCCGAGGCCGACAAGGACGACGCCGCGGACTGAAGCCGGGTCAACTGAGCAGCTTGATCAGGCCGTCCGGGTGCACGCTCCACCCCAGCAGGCCCGACAGCCCCATCAGCACCCCGAAGAAGCTCGGCACCAGCGCCACGAGGTACAGCCAGAACAGCTGCGTGACGGAAGACACCGCCAGCAGCGAGATGGCGATGGCCAGCAAGGCATCCGACAGGTCGAACTGGTCGTCGCGGAAGTTCAGCGCGTCGTAGTTCTTCTGGTCCCCTTCCGCCTGCGTCTTCAGGTCGGCCTTCTTCTGCGACTGGTCCTTGGCCAGGGCCTGGTAGCGCGTGATGGCCTCGTCGGCCGCCGCCTGGCCCGCGGGCGGCAGCGCGGCCTTCTGCAGCTGCATCTGCACGACGGCGGCCTCGGCCAGCTCCTGGCGCACGTTGCGCGCCTGGTAGTAGGACCAGTGGTCGATCTTGTCGGCCTGCGCCTGCTGCATGGCCTGGACGATGTTGTCGTCCTTGACCTTGCAGATGCCCATGAACGTGGCCAGCAGGGCCACCGTGATGCCCACGGCGGCGTTCAGGCGGGCGCGGTTGCGGGCGGCGGGCGACGCGTCGGGGGCGTCGTCGTCCTCGGCGGCGGCGATTTCCAGGGGGTCGATGTCCATGAACGAACGGTACCATCGGCCCATGTACGCCGCCTTCTTCGGCCTGAAGCACGAGCCGTTCTCGATCGCGCCCGACCCGCGCTACCTCTTCATGAGCGAGCGGCACCGGGAGGCCCTGGCGCACCTGCTGTACGGCGTGCGCGGCGGCGGCGGCTTCGTGCTGCTCAGCGGCGAGATCGGCGCGGGCAAGACGACGGTGTGCCGCTGCTTCCTCGAGCAGATCCCGGCGGGCACCAACGTGGCCTACGTCTTCAACCCGAAGCTGACGGTGCTGGAGCTGCTCACCTCCATCTGCGAGGAGTTCCACGTGGCCGTGCCGCCCGCGGCCCCCGGCGCCGCCGGCCGCACGGTGAAGGACTACATCGACCCGCTCAACGCGTTCCTGCTGCGCGCGCACGCCGCCGGCCAGAACAACGTGCTGATCATCGACGAGGCGCAGAACCTCTCGGCCGACGTGCTGGAGCAGCTGCGCCTGCTCACCAACCTCGAGACCAATGAGCGCAAGCTGCTGCAGATCGTGCTGATCGGCCAGCCCGAGCTGCGCGGCATGCTGGCACGGCCCGAGCTGGAGCAGCTGGCGCAGCGCGTGATCGCGCGCTACCACCTGGATTCCTTGTCCGGCCGCGAGACCGTGGCCTACATCGCGCACCGCCTGGCCGTGGCGGGCCTGGAGGGCGCGATGCCGTTCGAGCACAAGGCGCTGCAGCGCATCCACGAGCTCACGCGCGGCGTGCCGCGGCGCATCAACCTGCTGTGCGACCGCGCGCTGCTCGGGGCCTACGCCACGGGGCAGCGGCAGGCGGGCGTGGCCATCGTCGAGAAGGCGGCGGCCGAGGTGTTCGGCAAGGCCGGGCCCGCGGAAGCCGCCGCACGGCGGGCACACGCGCGCGCCGCCGCGTCGGGCGCGCCCGTGCGCGGCGGGGTGTCGCCGTGGGTCGTGGGCGGCAGCGCCCTGGCCGGCGTGGCGCTGCTGGCGGCGGCGCAGTGGGCGTGGTCCTGGCACCGGCAGGCGGGGCCCGGGGCGGGCGGGGGGTTGGCGGCGGTCACGGGATCGGCGGCGGCCGCGCGTGCCACCGGAGGCGGCGGGGCGCTCGCCGGCCGCGGGATGCCGGGCGCGCAGGACGGCGGGCTGTCGTCGGCACGGGGGGCCGGGTCCGCGGCGGCGGTCGCCGGGATGTCCCTGGCGCTGCCGCCGGCGGCGCGCGCGGCGGCCGCATCGGGTGGGGTGGCCAGCGTGGCCGGGGACGCATCGGCCCCTGCCGCGGCCTTCCCCGAACTGCCCGTCGCGTCGGCCCCGCTCACCGGCCCCGTCGACCTGGCGACGGCCTTCGGCACGCCTTGGCGCGACGACCGCGCGGCCTGGCGCGAGCTGGCCCTGGCCTGGGGCGTGACGCTGCGGCGCGACGCGGGCGACCCGTGCGCCGCCGCGGCCCGCGCGGAGCTGGCCTGCTTCCGGGATCGCAACACGCTGGCGCTGGTGCGCGCGCTGGACCGGCCGGTGATCGTGACGCTGCGCGATGCGGGCGACGTGCCCGTCTACGCACTGCTGGTGGGCCTGGGCGCCGACACCGCCACGCTGCAGGCGGGCGGGGTGCGCCAGGTGGTGCCGCTATCAACGCTGGCCGCGATGTGGCGCGGTGACTTCGCCACGCTGTGGCGCCTGCCCGCCGCCTATGCGGGCCCGCCCGCCGACGGCGCGCGCGGCGCCGCGGTGGACCGCCTGGCGGCCGCGCTGGCCGCCGCCCGCCATGAAGCCGCCCCGCCCGCCGGCCAGGCCATGGACGCCGCGCTGCGCGGCCGCCTGTACGCGTTCCAGATGACGCAGGGCCTGCGGCCCGACGGCGTGGCCGGGCCGGCCACGTTCATGCAACTCAATCGCGCCGCGGGCGTCGACGAGCCGCGCCTGGGCGCCTCGCCGGGCACCGCGCCTGCCCCCGTCCTGGCTGGAAGGTAGCCCGCATGTCCTACATCCTCGATGCCCTGCGCCGCGCCGACGCCGAACGCGAGCGCGAGAAGAGCGCGGTGCCCGGCCTCAACGCCCAGCCGTTGCCCCCCTTGCCCGCCGACGACCCGCGCCGCGTGGGCCTGCCGTTGCGCGGCGCCGCGGCCGTGGCCGGGGGCCTCGTGCTGCTCGGCTCCGCCATGTGGTTCATGCGCGGCGGCGTGATGCCCATGCCCGGGGCCGCGCGGCCGCCGGCGGTGGCGCCGCTGAAGATCGGCACCAACGGCACCGGCACGCGCAGCGACCACGTGGCGCCGGTGGCCGATGACTCGGCGGCGTCGGCCGCGACCGCCGGCACGTCGTTCGACGCCAGCCCGCCTCGTCCGGTGGCGGTGTCGACGGCGTTGTCGACCGGGGCGCCCGGCACGGCCCCCCCGGGTCGCCTGCCGGAGCCCGCGCCCGCGCGCGTCGCGACCCAGATGCCGGCGCCTGCCCCGCTGCCGCTGGCGATCGCGTCGCCCGCACCGCCCCCCGGCGTGGCCGCCAACGGCGACACGTCGCATACCCCACCGGGTATGCAGGCCGCTTCCCTGCCGCCCGTGCCGGCCGACGTCCACCTGGTGCCCGGCGGGTCCATCTGGTCCGACATCCCGGCCAGCCGCATGCTGATCCTCAACGGCCAGGTGCTGCACGAGGGCGACCACGCCACCGCCGACGTGGTGCTGGAGCGCATCGGCCCGAAGGTGGCCGTGGTGGTGGTGCGCGGCGCGCGATACCAGCTGCCGTATTGACGCCTGCAGCTCCTTCCCCCCGCGCCGGCCGCGGACGGGGCACACTCGGGCCATGCTCCCGCGGATTTCCTGGATCCTGGCGACGCTGGTGGCCGGCGTGGCGTCGGCCCTCCTGCCGCTGCCCGCGGCCGCCCAGCGCAGCGCCCCCGCCGCGCGGGCCTGCGCCGCGGAGGCCGACCGCCCCGCCACGCTGGCCTGCCTGGACCGCGCGGCCCGGGCGTCGCTGGAGGCGGTGCACATGGCCGAGGAGGCGGTGCTGGCCGCCTTCGCCGCCAGCGCCCGCGAGCCGCGCGCCCTGGCGCCGGGGGTGAAGGGCCTGAGGGAGGCGTCCGAGACGTTCGCCGCGCTGCGCGACGAGCAGTGCGCCTTCCAGTCCGCGGTGGCGGACGATGCGGACCGGGGCCGCGAGCGGCGCCTGCTGTGCGAGATCGAGATGAACCAGCGGCGCACCGAGGACCTGCGGGGGGCGCTCGAGGCGCCCTTGTTGCAGCGGCCGGCCCCGGTGGTGGTGGTGGTGGCGCCGGCATCCGCGCCCGTGCTGGGGTTGGAGCCCGCAGCTGTACCTGTACCTGCACCTGCACCTGCACCTGCACCTGCGCCTGCGCCTGCGTCGATTCCCGCATCGACACCTGCACCCGCACCCGCACCCGCACCCGCACCCGCACCCGCACCCCGGCCTGCCGCCGACTGGGGTCGCCCGCGCGCGGCCGCCCCGGCGCCCGCGCCCGCGCCCGCAACCGCGTCGCCGCCTTCACCGCCCCCCGCCGTGGCCCCGCGCCCCGCCGGCGGACCGCCCGCCACCTCCTCGCCCGCGGCACTGTCGCCCGCGGAGGTGAATTCGCCGATCCCCGGCCCCGTCCCGGTTCCCGGCCCGCCCGCCCCCCCGGTGCCGACGACCGCCTCTCCCACCGCGGGGCCGGCCGGCGCGCCTGCCCCGATCGCCCTGGCCACCGGCCGCTGGTCCCGCTCCGCCACCGACCTCTGGCCCCCCGACGCCACGGCGGACACGGCCCGCGCGCTGCGGGTGCCGGCCCCCGACGGTCGCCTGCTGCTGGACGTGCATGGCGCCGAGCTGGCCATCACCCGGCCCGACGGCCGCCGCGTCGCGGCCGTGCCCAGCGTGGGCGGCCTGACGCTGTCGGAGGTGGTGTGGTCCCCGGACTCCACGTCGCTGCTGATCACGGAAAGCGACGGCGGCGTCGCGGGCCACTGGAGCCTGCGCGGCTACCGCGTGCAGGGCGACGACGTGGCCCGGCTGGACCTGGTGTCGGGCGCCATGCGCGATTTCCGCCGCGTGCCCGTGCCCTGCGCCACGGCCACGCCCAATGCCTACGCCGTGGCCTGGTCGGCGGATGCGAGGACGGTGTCGCTGGTGCTGCAGGCCGCGTGTCGCGACGCCTGCCGGCCGCCCGGCTGCCGCCTGCGCGGATACGTGGTCGACGGGCGCGACGGCAGCGTGCTGAAGGTGCTGTCGGAACCCGAGTTGCGCGCCCGCTGGGCGGCGTGGCTCGGGCCCGGCTTCGGCCGGCGCTGAGACGGCCCCGGGCCGCCGCGGCCCGCGTTCATGCCATCCTCGCGGCTTCGCCGTCCCCTGCAGCCACCCACCCGACCGATCCCGCCATGACGCCTCGCCTGCCACCCGCCCTTGCCTCCGTCCTGGCCGCCTCCGCGGTCGCCGCCACCACCGGGCTCGCGGCTTGCGCGGGCCTGAAGCCGCCGGCCGGCACGACGCTGGCGCCCGTGGTGGTGCCGGACGCGCTGGCCCCGCCGCCCGACGAGATCAAGGTGGCGGCCTACGCGGCCCGGGGCGTGCAGGTGTACGAGTGCCGGGCCAGGCCCGAGGGGGGCGAGGCGGTGGCGTGGGCGTTCGTGGCACCAGAGGCGGAATTGGTGGACGGTGCCGGTCAGTTGGTGGCCCGGCACTTCGGCGGACCCACCTGGCAGGGCCTGGACGGCAGCCAGGTCGTGGGCACCGTGGTGAAGAAGGTCGACGCGCCGGGTGCGGGCGACATCCCCTGGCTGCTGCTGGCCACGCAGCCGGGCGCCGCGCGCGGAACGTTCGCCAAGTACACGCACGTCCAGCGCGTGGCCACGATGGGAGGCGTTGCACCGGCCACGGGGTGCCGCACGTCGGCCGACCTGCGCCGCGTGGAACGCGTGCCCTACCAGGCGCAGTATTGGTTCTTCGCGAAGAAGTGGTGAATCGAATCCCCGGGAAAGTGCGCGACGGCGCCCGGGTGATGGACGCAGGCCTTGAGCACGCTCAATCCGCGTGTCATGGGCGCGTCATCGCCGGGGGGTTGCGGGAACTGGAATTGCCTTAGGTGATCGCCGTTCCGACCCACTCATCCCAAAGGTGTCCCCATGAAGAACACGATCCTCGTCCTGTCGGCCGCCGCGGCCGTCACGCTGCTCGGCGGCTGCGCCAGCACCACCCACTTCACGTCCGAGCCCACCGGCGCCACGGTCAGCTACGAAGGCAAGACGATCGGCGTCACGCCGTTCGACTACGTCACGCACGACCGCTGGGGCTGGTTCAGCAACTACGTCTTCACCGTCACCAAGGACGGCTACAAGGAGAAGCAGGTGAAGTTCCACGAGTCGCACATCACCGATGCGGCCGAGGAAGTGGTGCCGAAGAGCGTGAACGTGGTGCTCGACAAGAACTGAGCCCGGTTCACACCACCGCCGTCACCTCGATCTCCACCTTCGCGCGGTCCTCGATCAGCCCGGCCACCTGCACGGCGGTCATCGCGACGCCGTAGTGGCCCTGCATGACCTCGCGGTACACGGCGCCGATCTCGCGGCCGCGGGCCACGTAGTCCCGCTTGTCCACCAGGTACCACGTCATGCGCACCACGTGCGCGGGCGTGGCGCCGGCCTCGGCCAGCACCTCGCGCACGTTCAGCAGCGCCTGCCGCACCTGGTCCACCAGGTCGTCGCTGGCGAACCGCCCCTGCGCGTCCCAGCCGATCATGCCGGCCACGAACACGTGCCGGCCGGTGGCGGCCACGCCGTTCGCGTAGCCCTTGGGGCGCGGCCAGCCGGCGGGCAGCAGCACCTCGGCCTCGGCGGCTGCAGTCGATCCGCTGCGGGTGCTCATGCGCCCTCCTTCAGCCGGAAGCGCTGCAGCTTGCCCGTGGCGGTGCGCGGCAGCTCGGCCAGGAACTCGATGGCGCGCGGGTACTTGTAGGGCGCGATGGTCCGCTTCACGTGCTCCTGCAGGGCCTTGGCGAGCGCCTCGTCCGCGGCGTGGCCCGCGCGCGGCACGATGAACGCCTTCACCACCTGGCCGCGTTCCTCGTCCGGCCAGCCCACCACCGCGGCCTCGGCCACGGCGGGATGTTCCAGCAACGCCGTCTCCACCTCGGGCGCGGCGATGTTGTAGCCGGCAGAGATGATCATGTCGTCGGTGCGCGCCTGGTAGACGAAGTAGCCGTCGTCGTCCTGCAGGTAGGCGTCGCCGGTGAGGTTCCACCCGTCCACCACGTACTGCTGCTGGCGCGCGTCGTCCAGGTAGCGGCAGCCGGTCGGGCCGCGCACGGCCAGGCGGCCCACCTGGCCGCGCGGCAACGGGCGGTCGTCGATGCCCAGCACGCAGGCCTCGTAGCCGGGCACGGGCACGCCGGTGGCGCCGGCGCGCGCGTGCGCCTCGTCGGCGGAGATGAAGATGTGCAGCATCTCGGTGGCACCGATGCCGTCGATCAGCTCGATGCCGGTGGCCGCCTTCCACTGCCGGCGCGTGGCCGCGGGCAGGGCCTCGCCGGCGGACACGCACTTGCGCAGCGGCCCGCCGAGGGGCGCCGACAGCTTCTGCGCGGCGGCGGCGTCGGAGATGGCGCGGTACGTGGTGGGCGCGGTGAACAGCACCGTGGCGCGGAACTGCGCGATGGCCTCGAGCAGCAGCGGCGGCGCGGCCTTCTCCAGCAGCACGCTGCTGGCGCCCACGGCCATCGGGAACAGCAGCAGGCCGCCCAGCCCGAACGTGAAGCCCAGCGGCGGGCTGCCGATGAACACGTCGTCGGCGGTGGCCTTGAGCATGTGCGGCGGCCAGCAGGCGCAGATGGCCATCACATCGCGGTGGAAGTGCATCGTGGCCTTCGGCTCGCCGGTGGTGCCGGAGGTGAAGGCCAGCAGGCAGGTGTCATCGGCGGCGGTGTCCACGTTGGCGAACGCGCCGGCGTCGGCCTGGCGGGCCATCGCGTGTTCCAGGCCTTCGCTGGTGCTGTCGCGGTAGGCCTTCACGCGGGCCAGCAGCGGCAGTTCCGCCGCGGCCGAGCGCAGCTCCTCCATCAGGGCCGCGTCGCACAGCGCGTGCGTCACCTGTGCCTTGCGGATCACCTGCTTGAGCTCGCGCGCGCGCAGCAGCGGCATCGTGGCCACGGCGATGCCGCCGGCCTTCATCACCGCGAACCAGCAGGCCGCCAGCATCGGGTGGTTGGCGCCGCGCAGCAGCACGCGCTGGCCCGGCACCAGGCCCATCTCGTTCACCAGGACATGGGCGATGGCGTCGGCCTGGTCCTGCAGCTCGCGGTAGGTCCAGCGCACGCCGTCGGGCGAGGCGAGGCACGGACGATCGCCCCAGCCGCGCGCGATGGCGCGGTCCAGCAGCTCGGTGGCGCAGTTCAGGCGCGCCGGGAACTGCAGCCCGGGCAGCGTGAAGGTGTAGACCGGCTGCTGGTCCGGCGGGGGCAGGCGGTCGCGCGCGAAGGTGTCGATGTGCGCCGTGTAGGGCGCCTGGGCTGGCGCGGCGGTGGGGGCGGTCATGGAGCCATCTCCTTCAGGAGTTCGCGGGCGATGATGAGTTGCTGCACTTCGGTGGCACCCTCGTAGATGCGCAGCGCGCGGATCTCGCGGTACAGCCGCTCGACGATCGCGCCGCTCTGCACGCCGGCGCCGCCGAACAGCTGCACGGCCGCGTCGATCACGCGCTGCGCACCCTCGGTGGCGGCCATCTTGGCCATGGCCGCCTCCTTCGTGACGACGTGGCCCTGGTCGCGTCGCCACGCGGCGCGGTAGGTGAGCAGGGCGGCGGTGTCCACCGTGGTGGCCATGTCCGCCAGCCGGGCCTGCGTCAGCTGCAGGTCGGCCAGGCGCTGGCCCGCCATCGGGCGCGTGGCCGCGCGCGCGAGGCCTTCGGCCAGCGCGCGGCGCGCGAAGCCCAGCGCGGCCGCGGCCACGGAGGTGCGGAACACGTCCAGCGTGCGCATGGCCAGCTTGAAGCCGTCGCCGGGGCCGGCCAGGCGGTGGGTGGCGGGAATGCGGCAGCCCTCGAAGGCCAGGCGGGCGAGGGGGTGCGGCGCGACGACGTCCAGGCGCTCGGCGATGCGCAGGCCGGGCGCGGTCGCGTCGACCAGGAAGGCGGCGATGTCCTTGGTCGTGCGGCCAGCGGGAGGAAGCGGCATACCCTTGGCCGTATCCGCGGCGGCGGCCTCCCGCGCGAACACGACGTAGAAATCGGCGATGCCGCCGTTGGAGATCCACGTCTTCTCGCCGTCCAGGATCCAGCCGTCGCCCGACGGGTCGCGCCGGGCGGTGCAGCGCATGGCCGCGACGTCGGAGCCGGCGTCGGGTTCCGACAGCGCGAAGGCCGCGATCTTCTCGCCGCGCGCCACGGCGGGCAGGTAGCGGGCCTGGAGCTCGGGCGTGCCGTCCAGGCTGATGGCGCCGGCGCCCAGGCCCTGCATGGCGAACGCGAAATCGGCCAGGCCGTCGTGCGCGGCCAGGGTCTCGCGCAGGAGGCACAGGCTGCGCGTGTCGAGCGTGTCCGCCGCACCGCCCAGCGCCGTGCCGGCGATGGCGTGGCGCAGCCAGCCGCCGTCGCCCAGCGCGCGCACCCAGGCGCGGCAATGGGCGTCCAGCGCGGCCTGGGTGGGGTGCACGTCGAGGTGGCCGGGCAGGGTGTCGACGCCCGGCCCCTCCAGCCAGGCGGCAAGCGTGGCATGCAGCGCGCGGTGGCGGTCGTCGAAGAACGGCCAGGCGATGAACTCGGGCGAGGCCATGTCAGCGACCTTCGAAGGTGGGCTTGTCCTTGGCCGCGAACGCGCGGTAGGCGATGCCGAAGTCCTGCGTCAGCATGCACAGCGCCTGTGCCGTGGCCTCGGCGTCGATGGCCGTGTCGATGTCCATGCTCCACTCCTGGTGCAGCATCGACTTGGTCAGGCCGTGCGCGAAGGCCGGGCCGTCGGCCAGCTGGCGGGCGAAGGCAGTGGCCTCGGCCTGCACCTGCTCGGGCTCGACCAGGCGGTTGTAGAAGCCCCAGCGTTCCGCCTCGTCGCCGCCCAGCGCGCGGCCGCTGTACAGCCACTCGCTGGCGCGGCCGTGGCCCACGATGCGCGGCAGGATCGCGCAGGCGCCCATGTCGCAGCCGGCCAGGCCCACGCGCGAGAACAGGAACGCGGTCCTGGTGCGCGCGGTGCCGAAGCGCACGTCGCTGGCCATCGCCAGGATGGCCCCGGCGCCGGCGCACACGCCGTCCACCGCGGCCACGATGGGCTGCGGGCAATGGCGCATGGCGCGCACCAGGTCGCCCGTCATGCGCGTGAACATCAGCAGCTCGGGGGCGGGCAGGCGGATCAGCGGGCCGATGATCTCGTGCACGTCGCCGCCCGAGCAGAAGTTGCCGCCCGCGCCCGTGATCACCACGGCGCGCACGTCGGCGGCCTGGCGCAGGCCCTGGAACAGGTCGCGGAGCTCGGCGTAGCTGTCGAAGGTGAGCGGGTTCTTGCGCTCGGGGCGGTCGAGCGTGATGGTGGCCACCTGGTCGTGCCAGGACCAGGCGAAGTGGCGCGCCTGGTAGGTGGCGAAGGTGCGGCGGTTGCCGGCCAGCAGCGTCGGGTCGACGTGGGCGGCGATAGGGTGGGGGGTATCCGTCATGCGGTGTCCTGGCGCAGCTGGTGCTGCCGGTTGAGGTCGAGGCGCAGGTGGCCCAGCAGTTCCTGCAGCTGGCGGCGCTCGGTGTCGTCCAGGCCGCCGAACAGCTCCACCACCCACGATTCGTGCGCGGCGGCCATGCGGGCGAAGAGCTTGCGGCCGGCGGCCGTGAGCGCCACGCGCGCGCTGCGGCGGTCGGCCGGGTCCACCTGGCGCGTGACCAGGCCCTCCTTGGCCAGCTCGTCCACCAGCGCGGTGACGTTGCCGCCCGTCACCATCAGGTAGCGCGACAGGGCGCTCATGCGCAGGCCCTCGGGCTGGCTGTGCTGCAGGCGGTGCAGCTGGGCCAGCACGTCGAACCGCGGCAGGCTCATCTCGAACTGCGCGCGCAGGCGGCGGCGGATCTCGGATTCCACCTGCGACGTGCAGGCCAGCAGCCGCAGCCACAGCTTGAGCGCGGCGTGGTCGCCGGCGTCGGCGCGGGCCTCGTGGCCGATGGCGTCGACGCCCAGCAGCTCGGGCAGGCGCCGGGTGGGGCGCGGGTCGCGGGTGCGGGACGGGCGGGCGCCGGCCATCACATGACCTCGCCGCCGCTCACCGACACCGCCTGCCCCGTGAGGCTGGCGGGCGCGTCGCGCAGCAGCCAGCGCACCGTGGCCGCCACCTCCTGCGGTTGCACCAGGCGGCCCATCGGGTTGGCGGAGACGAAGCCGGCCATCGCGTCCTCGGCGCTGCGGCCGGTCTTGGCGACGATGCGGGCCACGCCGTCGCGCACGATGTCGGTGTCGGTGTAGCCCGGGCACACGGCGTTGACCGCGACGCCCTGCGCGGCCAGCTCCAGCGCCAGCGATCGCGTGAGGCCCAGCACGCCGTGCTTGGCGGCGGCGTAGGCGGCGCAGTAGGCGTAGCCGCGCTGGGCGGCCGTGCTGGCGATGTTGACGATGCGGCCCGGCGCGTCGGCGCCCAGCAGGTCCGGCAGTGCCGCCTGCGTGCACAGGAACGTGCCGGTGAGGTTGATGTCCAGCAGGCGCTGCCAGGTCGCCAGCGGCACGCGCGCCGTCGGGCCCGTCTCCACCGCGCCCGCGTTGTTCACCAGCGCCTGCAGCGGGCCCGCGGCCTCGCGCGCGGCCGCGAACGCTCGCGCCACGCTGTCGGCATCGGTGACGTCCAGCGCCACGCACACGGGCTCCGCGCCGACGATGGCCGGCAGCGATTCACGCACGGCCCGCAGCGCCTCGAGCGTGCGGGCGGCCAGCGTCACGCGCCAGCCTTCCGAGGCCAGCGCGTGCGCGATGGCCGCGCCGATGCCGCGCGAGGCGCCGGTGACGAGGACGTGCGGCGGACGCACGCCGGTGCCGGCGGCCACCGTCATTGCAGGCCTCCCACTGGCGCCGCCAGCGCCGCGGCGGCGGCGGCCGCGGCGCGCTCGCGCTGGAAGATCGCCTCGATCTGCGGCTTGCCCGACAGGTACTGCTTCGGCCACGCCAGGCCGGGCCAGCCGATGCGCGCGGCCTCGGTCAGCGTCCAGGCGGGATTGGCGAGGTGCGGCCGCGCGACCGCGCAGAGATCCGCGCGGCCGGCGGCCACGATGCTGTTGACGTGGTCGGCCTCGGTGATGGCGCCCACGGCGATGGTGGCGATGCCGGCCTCGTTGCGGACGCGGTCGGCGAAGGGCGTCTGCCACATGCGGCCGTAGGAGGGCTTCTCGTCCTTGCTGACCTGGCCCGACGAGCAGTCGATCAGGTCGGCGCCCGCGGCGCGGAAGGCGCGGGCGATCTGCACGGCATCGTCGGGCGTGATGCCGCCGTCCACCCAGTCGTTGGCCGAGATGCGCACCGACATCGGCAGGTGCTTGGGCCACAGGGCGCGCACCACCTCGAACACCTCCAGCGGGAAGCGCAGGCGGTTGGCGAGCGGGCCGCCGTACGCGTCGTCGCGGCGGTTGGTGAGCGGCGAGATGAACGAGGACAGCAGGTAGCCGTGCGCGCAGTGCAGCTCCAGCCAGTCGAAGCCGGCGGCCGCCGCGCGGCGCGTGGCGGCGGCGAAGTCGTCGCGCACGCGGTCCATGTCCGCGCGGGTCATGGCGCGCGACGTGGCGCTGGTGCCGCGCAGGTACTGCTGCGGCGAGGCGGACAGCAACGGCCAGGCCTCGCCGTCGGGCAGCGGCTGGTCGATGCCGTCCCAGGCCACGCGCGTGGCGCCCTTGGCGCCGGCGTGGCCCAGCTGCATGCCGATGTGCGCGTCGGTGGTGGCGTGGACGTGGCGCACGATGCGTGCCCACGCGTCGCGCTGCTCGTCGGTCCACAGGCCCGGGCAGCCGGGCGTGATGCGGGCGTCTGGGCTGGTGCAGGTCATCTCGGCCATCACCAGCGCGGCGCCGCCCATCGCGCGGGCGCCCAGGTGCACCAGGTGGTAGTCGCCCACCAGGCCGTCCACGGCGCTGTACTGCGCCATCGGCGAGACGATCACGCGGTTCTTCAGCGTGATGGACCGCATGCGGAAGGGCGTGAACATCGGGGGGATGACCGGGCTGGCGGCGGCGGAGGCGGAAGCGGACGCGGAGGCCGGGCTGCCCGCCGCCGGTGCCGGCCGCGGCAACGCCTCCGCCACGCCGCCGCCCGGCAGCAGCCGCCGCGACGCGAACCAGCGCTCGTAGCCCTCCAGCCAGCGCGCATCGCGCAGCCGCAGGTTCTCGTGGCTGATGCGCTGGCTGCGGGTGAGCAGCGCGTACATGAACTGCTCGGGCTCCATCGCGTCGCAGTAGCGGTGGCCGCAGGCCTCGAACCACTCCATCGCGTTCCAGGCGGCGTTCTGCAGGCGCAGCACGTCCACCTCGCGGATGGCCTGGTAGCGGGCCAGCAGGGCCTGCAGCGCGGCGCGATCGCCCTGCTGCGCCTGCGGCGGCGCGGTCTCGAACTGCGCCGCCAGCTCGATCGCGTCCTCCAGCGCCAGCTTGGTGCCGGAGCCGATGGCAAAGTGCGCGGTGTGGGCGGCGTCGCCCATCAGCACCACGGGCGCGCCGCCCTCCGGCGTGTGATGCCAGGTGCGGCAGGTGACGCGCTGGAAGTTGAGCCACGCCGAGCCGCGCAGGTGGCGGGCATTGGTCATCAGCGGCGCGCCGGCCAGGTGGCGGGCGAACACCTTCTCGCAGAAGGCGACCGACTCGTCCGGGTCCAGGCGGTCCAGCCCGTGGGCGCGCCAGACGTCCTCGGGGCATTCGACGATGAACGTGGAGGTGTCCTCGTCGAACTTGTAGATGTGCGCCTGGATCCAGCCGTGCTCGGTCCTCTCGAACACGAACGTGAACGCGTCGTACAGCTTGTGCGTGCCGAGCCAGATGAAGCGGTTGGGGCGGGTGACGATGTCGGGCCGGAACACCTGGGCGTGGCGCGCGCGCAGGCGGGAGTTGACGCCGTCGCTGGCGATGACCAGGTCGTGGTCGGCGAACTCGGCGTCGCTTTCCACCTCGCGCTCGAACACCAGCCGCACGCCCAGTTCCTCGCAGCGCGCCTGCAGGATGTTCAGCAGCCGCTTGCGGCCGATGCCCACGAAGCCGTGGCCGCCGGAGCGGATGCGACGGCCCTTGAACTCCAGCTCGATGTCGTCCCAGTGGTTGAACGCCTGCTCGATGGCCTGCGCCACCGCCGGGTCCTTGCGGCGCAGCGTGGCCATGGTGGCGTCGGAGAACACCACGCCCCAGCCGAAGGTGTCGTAGGGCCGGTTGCGCTCCACCACCGTGATCTCGTGGCGGGGGTCGGCCTGCTTCATCAGCAACGCGAAGGTGAGGCCGGCGGGGCCGCCGCCGATGCAGGCGATGCGCATGTCGTCAGTTGCTTGAGGAATGAATAGTTCAATCATAAACTATTGCCCTGCAACATCCTGGTGCCAGGCATGGCCTGTTGCCTCCGCCGGAGGCAACAGGCCATGCCTGGCACCATCCCCGCCATGAGCACCCTTCCCGTCATCACCCGCCCAGACTGTGCAGCCCTCGACGCCGCCGACCCGCTGCGCCCCCTGCGCGACCAGTTCACGCTGCCCGAGGGCGTTCTCTACCTCGACGGCAACTCCCTGGGCGTGATGCCCCGCAGCGCCCCGGCGCGCGTGGCGCAGGCGGTGGAAGCCGAGTGGGGCCAGGGCCTGATCCGCAGCTGGAACGACGCCGGCTGGATCCACCTGCCGCAACGCGTGGGCGACCAGGTGGCGCGGCTGGTGGGCGCACGCCCGGGCGAGCTGGTGTGCGCCGATTCCACGTCGGTGAACCTGTTCAAGGTGCTGAGCGCGGCGTCGCGCATCGTGCAGGCGGATGGCGCCGCCCTCGATACCGCCACACGGCGCGTGATCGTCAGCGAACGCCAGAACTTCCCCACCGACCTCTACATCGCCGAAGGCCTGTGCCGCGACCTGGGCTGGTCGCTCGAGCTGCTGGACGCCAGCCAACTGGCCGATCGCCTCGCCCCCGGCCGCGGCCACGACGTCGCCGGGCTGATGCTCACGCACGTCAACTACCGCACCGGCGCGATGCACGACATGGCGGCGATCACGTCGATGGCGCACGCGGCCGGCGCGCTCACGGTGTGGGACCTGGCGCACAGCGCCGGCGCCGTGCCCGTGGACCTGCACGCCGCCGGCGCCGACTTCGCCATCGGCTGCGGCTACAAGTACCTCAACGGCGGCCCCGGCGCGCCGGCGTTCGTGTGGGCGCACCCGCGCCACGCGGGCCGCTTCTGGCAGCCGCTCTCCGGCTGGATGGGCCATGCGGCGCCGTTCAAGTTCACGCCGGGCTACGAGCCGGCGGCCGGCATCAACCGCTTCTTGTGCGGCACGCCCGCGGTGCTGTCGCTGGTGGCGCTGGAATGCGGCGTGCAGAGCGTGCTGGGCGCAGAACCCTTCGGCGGCATGGATGCGTTGCGCGCCAAGTCGCTCGCCTTGACCGAGACGTTCATCGCGCTGGTGGACGCCCGCTGCGGCGCGTTCGGCATCGACGTGGCCACGCCGCGCGACGCCGCCCGCCGTGGCAGCCAGGTGAGCCTGGTGCTGCGCGAAGGCGCGGCGGCGGAACACCACGGGTACGCCATCGTGCAGGCGCTGATCGCGCGCGGGGTGATCGGTGACTTCCGCGAGGGCGCGCCGGCGGAAGGCCTGCCCGACATCCTGCGCTTCGGCTTCACGCCGCTGTACGTGGGCTTCGCCGACGTGTACGACGCGGTGGAGCACCTGGTGCAGGTGCTGGCTCAAGGGGAATACCAGCAGGCGCGCTTCAATGAACGCGCCGCGGTGACCTGAGCCCCGACCGCACCGACTGCGCGACACTTCCGCCCATGAGCTGCCCCCACGACCCCGCGTCCCGCGCCGCCGCGCCGGCATCCGCGCCTGTCTCCGCATCGCGTGCGTCCGACGCGTCCCCCCGCGGCGAATCCATCGTCCACCAGGAAGGCGCCCAGCTCGACTTCTCGAAGGACATGAGCTACGGCGACTACCTGCACCTGGACCAGATCCTCAACGCCCAGCACCCGCTGTCGCCCGGCCACGACGAGATGCTGTTCATCGTGCAGCACCAGACGTCGGAGCTGTGGATGAAGCTGATGCTGCACGAGCTGCGGGCGGCCGTGAAGCACCTGGCGGCCGACGAGCTGGGCACCACGTTCAAGATGATGGCGCGCGTCAGCCGCATCATGGAGCAGCTGGTGCACGCGTGGGACGTGCTGGCCACGATGACGCCGCCCGAGTACTCGGCCATCCGCCCCTACCTGTCCAGCAGCAGCGGCTTCCAGAGCCACCAGTACCGCTGCATCGAGTTCCTGATGGGCAACAAGAACGCGGCGATGCTCAAGCCCCACGAGCACCGGCCCGAGCTGCTGGCCGAGGTGCAGGCGGCCTTCGACGCGCCCTCCCTGTACGACGAGAGCCTGCGCCTGCTGGCGCGCCGCGGCATCCCGGTGCCGGCCGACAAGCTCGAGCGCGACTGGACGCAGCCCTACGTGGAGAGCGAGGGCGTGCGCGACGCCTGGCTGCAGGTCTATCGCGACCCCGACCACCACTGGGACCTGTACCAGCTGGGCGAGGAGCTCACCGACATCGAGGACGCGTTCCGCCTCTGGCGCTTCCGCCACGTCACCACGGTGCAGCGCATCATCGGCTTCAAGCGCGGCACCGGCGGCACGGGCGGCGTCAGCTACCTCAAGAAGATGCTGGACACGGTGCTGTTCCCCGAGATCTGGGCGTTGCGGACCGAACTCTAGGGCGCGACCACCCGCAGTTCCGCATACCCCGTCCCCGTATCCAGCTCGCGCCGCAGCGACCCCGCCGGCAGCGGCGCCAGCAGCACCTCCACCGTCGTCCGCACGATGCACCCCGGCGCCACGTGGCCGCCCGTCACGTGGCCGGCGGCATCCGAGACGCTGGCATGCAGGTGGGGGCCGTCCGCGCCGAGCGTGCCCGACAGCGTCAGCAGCTCGAGGTCGCCTCGCAGCGTCACGGCGTGCGCGGCCCCGGCCAGGCGCAGCGCCGCTATCGACAGGCTGCCGATGCCCGCCACGACGAAGGCCGAATCGGTGCCGGCGCGCGCCGACAGAACCTGCGCCAGGCCGTCGCGCAAGTCGACGCCGGGCAGCAGTCGCGCGGGCAGGCAGGGCAGGGGCGGCGGGTTCATGACGGCGCATTGTCACGTGTCAATCGGGCGGCGCCGCGCCGCGGTGACACCGGCGGTTCAGATCGCAGGTCGGGCGGCGCCGGCGGCGGCGGCGCAGTAGCGATCCCGCTTCGCGGGCGTGGCGCGCAGGTGCTGGTCGACGTAGTAGGTGGCCATCCTCGCCGCCTTCTCGTGGTGATCCGCTGGCAGCAGCGCGCCCAGTGCCGACACCCAGCCCGCCGAGCAGGCCGCCGTGGTCGGGCCGGTGGCGGCCGCGCAATCCAGCAGGCCCTCGAACGCCCGCCGCCACGTGCCGAACTCGTCGCGCGACATCGGCGCGCCGTGCCCCGGCACCAGCGTCGTGAAGGGCACCTGCGCCACGTGCGCCAGCGCCGCGCGCCAGCCGGGGGCGCAGGCCGTGTCGAGGAACGGCGCGGGCAGCGTCACCAGGTCGCCCACGGCCAGCACGCGCGTGGTGGGGTCGTAGAGCCAGAGGTCGGCGGCGGTGGCGGCCGGGCCCTCGTGGCCGATCTGCAGCGGGCGTCCGGCGTCGTCGAGCGTGCGCGGGCCCGACACCACCACGTCCGGCAGCAGCGCCGGGCCCTGGTCGATCAGCGCGATGTCGCCGCGCAGCATGGCCTGCGTCGCGGCGTCCGGGCGCTGGCCGGCGGGGGCATCGAGCATCGCCTGCATGTCGCGGCGGCTGTCGGCGAGCCAGCCGGACAGTGCGGGCGCCACGGCCTCGGACGCGTACACGCGCGTGCCGGGCACGTGCGCGCGCAGCCACGCGTTGCCGCCCAGGTGATCGAGGTGCCAGTGGGAGTTGACGACGGCGCGCAGCGGCAACGGCAGAGGCTCGCCGGCAGGCGGCACCGCGGACCCCGCGCCCGGGGTGGCCTGGATGAAGTCCGCCACCGCTCGCGTGTGCGCCACGTGGCGGCCTGTGTCGAACACGACCCAGCCCGCGGGCCCCGAGAACAGCACGCTGTTGCCGTCGGGCTGCTCGCCGGCGGCGAACGTGTCGCGCTCGACGAACACGCCGGGCGCGATGGGCGCGGGGGTGGCCGAGGCGATCCGCGACATCGCCGCCAAGCCGGCGAACGCCGCGGCGATGGCGACGGCCACAGGCGCGGAGGGGCGCGCACGGATCGGCGCGAGGGGCAGGATCGGTGGGGGCATGCGCCGCATCGTGCGCCCGCCGGTCCGAACCTGCGACATCGGAGTGACAGGTGGCTATTTCCGGGTGCCGGATGACGGGACACGCGAAGGACGCGCGTCGTCGCGTGAAGGCGTTATCGGAAACCCGCGATTAGCCCTCGACAGTGGCCCATTTCCGCGCAGCCCAAACCCTGTCGCATGGCAACATGTGTTCCTCCCCCAGCCGAACGCCTCGCGGCGCTGCGGCGGTGGATGCCTGCGACCTCTCGGAACTACGGAACGATCAACCGATGACCGGCCTGCGCCCCCTGCTCCTCGCGCTCTCGCTCATGGCGGCTGCCACAGCGGCAAACGCAACGGCAGATCCTTCCGTCCGCGAAGGCGACGGCGTGGCGGCCCGCGCCGCCGTGCTCGACGGCACGGACGGAGTGGAAGCCACCACGACGCTGGCGTCGACGGACGCGCGGTACACCATGCGCTGGGTGGCGGCGTCCCGGGACAACCGGGGCCAACCCTTCGCGGTGGTGGACAAGAAGGATGCGCGCATCTACGTGTTCGATGGTCGTGGACATCTCATCGGGCAATCGGTGGTCCTGACCGGTGCTGCCAAGGGCGACGGCTCGGTGCCCGGCATCGGCGCGCGCCCCGTGGCCGACATCAAGCCGTTCGAGCGCACGACCCCGGCCGGCCGCTTCGCCTCCCAGCCCGGCCGCAACCTGCAGGGCGAGACGATCGTCTGGGTGGACTACGACACCGGCATCGCCATCCATCGGCTGCGTCCCGGCAAGGCCGAGGCGCGCCGCGCGGCCGCGATGGCCACGCCCACGCCCGACGACAACCGCCAGTCCTATGGCTGCGTGGTGGTGCCGCCGGCGTTCTTCGATGCCGTGATCGAGCCGGTGCTGGGCCACGGCCAGGGCGTGGTGTACGTGATGCCCGAGGAGCAGCCGGTGACGGCGATGTTCGGGCAGCCGCAGCTCACGCGCGTGGCATTGCGGCACTGAGAAGGCCTGGCACCCTTTCCAGGGCGCCGCCCTTCGTCAGATCTCTCCCGCCGCCAGCGCCGCCTTCAACGCCGCCAGGCACTCGGCATCGATCGCCGTCCCCACGTCGGCGTCCATGATCGCCAGGGCCCGCTCCACGGGCATCGGCCCGCGGTAGGGCCGGTCGGCGGTCAGCGCGTCGAAGATGTCCGCCACCGTGATGATCCGCGTCTCGGGGCGGATGTGACGCGAATCCAGGCCTCGCGGGTAGCCCTGGCCGTCCAGCCGCTCGTGGTGCGCGCCGGCCACGCGGGCCATCACCCGGAACGCGGTGATGCGGCCCAGCACCTCCTCGGTGTAGGCGGCGTGGCGCTGCATGGCGCGCCATTCCACGGCGTCCAGCTTCGCGGGCTTGTCCAGGATGGTGTTGCTCACGCCCAGCTTGCCCACGTCGTGCAGCAGCGCCGCGCGGCGCACCCAGCGCGCGTGCGCGGCGTCCAGGCCCAGCCGCAGCGACACCGCGTGCGCGATCGCGCCCACGCGCTCGCTGTGGCCGCCGGTGAACGGGCTCTTGGCGTCCACCACCGCGCCGAAGGCGGCGGCAACGTCGTCCAGGTAGTCCTCGTCCACCACCTGCAGCTCGCGGGCCGGATCCATGTTGAAGACCTCGGTCTCCAGGTCGGGGGAGGCGAGGCGTTGCCAGAAGCGCGGGTCGCGGGCCACCTGCACGAAGGCCGCCACCAGCGCGGGATCGAACCAGCTGCCGCTGCGCCTGCGCACCTCGCGCAGGGCGGCCTCGGCGCCGCGCGTGGCGGTGAAGGTCTCGACGAACTGCGCCAGCGACGCGATGCGCCCGTACAGCGGGATGGCCTCGCCGCGCAGGCCCTGAGGGCCGCCCCGGCCGTTCCACAGTTCGTCCAGCGACGCGATGCCGCTGGCCACCGCGTCGGAGAAGCGCAGGCGCCTGGCGATGGTGGCGCCGCGGTCGCAGCGCGTCTGCACCATCTCGCGGCCCGGCTGCTGGCCCGCCGTCAAGGAGCGGCCCAGGGCGCGCAGGCGCTGCAGCAGCGGGGCCTCCTGGCCCACCACGCCCACCAGCAGGCGCAGCGCCTGCGGCAGGGCCCGACGGTCGATCTGCCGCAGCTTGTACTTGAACGCGCGGTCATCCGTGCAATACAGCTGCGAGATGCGCGCGGCGGTGCTGCTGCAGCCCAGGTCCTTCAGCAGCACCGTGTAGAACAGGTCGCGCATCTGCGGCGGACGCAAGCCCAGCGCGCGGCCCACCTGCTGGCCGATCCAGCCGCTGCGCAGGCAGTGCCCGGCGGGCTGGCCTTCCGTCAGGTCCAGCGCGTAGCTGAGCGCGCCCAGCAGCTCGGACAGCTTCAGGCGCGTCTCGACGGGTGTCCCGTTGGCGGGGCCCGTGGCCTCGCGTGCGGGGGCAGGCGCGGGTATGGGCGCCTGGGTGGGCGAATCTGCGGGCGACGGCGCGGCCGACGCAGCGGGGCGGACGTCCAGGATCGGGTGCATGAGGGGGTATCGGCGCGGACACCGCGCGGCTGTAGGGCTCAACTTCCCGCCTGGACAGGTCGATAAGCCGTTGTCCGCCCTGTCACGACCTCCCTACAGCGCCTCCTCCATGTTGCCCGACCAGTTCGCCTCCGTCGCCCGCGTGGCCCGCCGCGCGCCGATCGCCGTGCGCCTGATGGTGGCGTTCGGCCTGCTGCTGGCGCTGCTGGGCGGCGTGGTGGCGCTGGCGCTGGGCCAGGCCGAGCGCGCGGGCGAGACCAGCCGAGACGTGGCCGCCAGCTCGCTGCGCGAGGTGCTGCTGGCCCGCCAGGCCGAGAAGGCCGCGCAGGCCGGCGCCCAGAACCTGCACGCGCTGTTCCTCCTGGACAAGCGCGCCGACCGCGTGGACGTGTACCGCCACATCGACGAGGCCGCCCGCGAGCAGAAGGCGGCCCTCGGCGCGCTGCTGGCCGTCACGCGCAAGGCCCGGGAGAAGCCGCTGTTCGAGCACCTGGCGGCCACCCGCGCCCGCTTCGACGAGGCCTTCGAGCGCACCGTCGACGCCATCGAGCTGGACATGGCCACAGCCCGCCCGCTGATGGTCAACGAGACGATGCCCGCCCTCAAGGACATGCTGGCCGCGCTGGACGGCCTGGTGGCGTGGGAGACGGCCGAGGCCGACCGCACGCTGGCCGGCATCCGCCTGCAGCAGGCCAGCAGCCGCGAGCAGGTGCTGGAACTGGCCCTGCTGGCCGTGCTGGTGGCCGCGCTGGGCGCCTGGGTCATCACGCGGTCCATCGCCCGCCCCCTGGCCCAGACCGTGGTGCTGGCCCGCGAGATCGCCGACGGCAAGCTGGACAGCCCGATGCCCGTGGCCGGCCGCGACGAGGTGGGCGGCCTGATCAACGCGCTGGGCGAGATGCGCGACAGCCTGGCGCAGCGCGAGGCCCGCATCGTCGACCTGGCCTTCCGCGACGCCCTCACCGGCCTCGCCAACCGCACCCTCTTCAACGACCGCCTGGGCCAGGCCGTGGGCACGGCCACGCGCACCGGCCACGCCATGTCGGTGCTGATGATCGACCTGGACCGGTTCAAGGAAGTGAACGACGTGCTCGGCCACCCGGTGGGCGACGCGTTGCTGGTGCAGGTGGCCGGCCGCCTCACGCGCGAGCTGAAGCGCACGACGGATACCGTGGCCCGTATCGGCGGCGACGAATTCGCCGTGCTCCTGCCCGCGCAGGGCCGCGAGGGCGCCGCGCTGCTGGCCCGCCAGCTGCTGGCCGCGCTGGACGCGCCCGTCACCATCCAGGGCCAGACCGTGGACGTCACGGGCAGCGTGGGCATCGCCACCTTCCCGGAGGACGGCGCCAACCCCACCGAGCTGATGGCCCACGCCGACGCCGCGATGTACGTGGCCAAGCAGACCAACAGCGGCTACGCGATGTTCCATCCGCGCATGGCGCGCTCGGCCGAGCACGGCGGCCTGTCGCTGTTGAGCGACCTGCGCCGCGCGATGGACGAGGACCAGTTCTACCTGCAGTACCAGCCCAAGCTGTCGCTGGCGGACCGCAGCAGCGTCTCGGCCGAGGTGCTGATCCGCTGGCGCCATCCCACGCGCGGCTTCGTGCCGCCGGACGGCTTCATCCCGTTCGCCGAGCAGACCGGCTGCATCAAGGCCATCACGCGCTGGGTGCTGGCGCATGCCCTGCAGCAACTGGCGCGCTGGCGCGAGGCGGGGCTGGACGTGTCGCTCAGCATCAATGTCTCCACCCGCGACCTGGTGCACCAGGACCTGCCCGAGATCGTGCGCGAGCAGCTGATCGCCGAGGGCGTGGCCGCGCGCCACCTGGGCCTGGAAGTGACCGAGGGCGCCATCATGGAGGATCCGGAACACGCGCTCGCGTCGCTGCAGACGCTGCACGACATGGGCGTGCAGCTGTCCATCGACGACTTCGGCACCGGCTACTCGTCGCTCGCGTACCTGAAGAAGCTGCCGGTGCAGGAGCTGAAGATCGACCGCGAGTTCGTCATGAACCTCGATTCGGACGCCGATGACCTGAACATCGTGCGCTCCACCATCGACATGGCCCACGCGCTGGGCAAGAGCGTGGTGGCCGAGGGCGTGGAGACCGAGGTGGTGGCCACGCTGCTGGCCGACCTGGGCTGCGACGCCGCGCAGGGGTACCTGTTCAGCCGGCCGCTGGGGGCCGAGGACTTCGAGGCGTGGATGCGCAAGAACGCGGCTGGGGCTAAGGTGGCGACCCCTGCCACCGCCGCGGCCTGACGCTCACTTCTTCTTCGAGGACGCCGGGGTCGACGACTTGCCGCCGGTGGCGCCGCCGCCTGCCGAGGCCTTGGACGACGACGATCCGTCGGACGCGCTGGACTTGGTGTCCGGCTTGGCCGGCCGCTGGCCGCCGCTGTCCGCCTTGGTGTGCTGTTGTCCTGACTTGGCCATGATGGAAGCTCCTGCTGTGACCGGGACGTTCCGGCCAGGCGCTTCCAGCAAGTCGCGGGCCCGGTGCCTGACAGCGGGACGCTGCCGTGCACATTCACGCAGGGCGGCGCCCCACGGACAATGGGCGCTTCCCTGCTTCCCTGCTTCCCTGTTGCCCATGACCTCATCGCTCCTCGCCTGCCTGCCGCCCGTCATCGCCCTCGCCGTCGTGGGGACGCTCGTGGGGTGCGCGCAGCCTCGTCATCCGGTGCCCGTACCGGTGTCGACGCCGGTCCAGCCCGTGTGGGCGGCACCCTACCGCCAGTGCATCGACGATGCGTTCTTCCAGCACACGTCCCGGTTGGTCGAGACGCTGGCGCCGGAAGGGCAGATCGTGGCCGCCGTCGAGGCGAGCTGCAGCAGGGTGGTGCCTGAGAGCGACACGCCGACCGCGGCTGGGCAGAGGGAGGTGCCGCGTGACACGGTGTTGAACGGTGTCCACGCGGACTTGCTGGCCCGATTCGCGCATGCGCCGCCGGGCGGCTTCCCGCCCGTGGTGCCTGCGGCGCCGCCCGCGTCAGGGACTGCCGCGGGCCCGGTGCAGATGCGCATGGGGGCGGACATCCTGTGCCCGTCCCATCCCGAGTACCCGGCCGCGGCCATGCGTGCGGGCGCCATGGGCGAGACCCGGTTGCGCCTCGACCTGGACGCCAGCGGCGAGGTGCAGGACGCCATCGTCTTGCGCCGCAGCGGGCCGACGCGCGAGCATCGGCTGATGGACCGCGCCGCGATGGACGCGTTGATGCGATGCGACTTCCGCCAGGCGCATGTCGGACCGGGTGCCCGGCAGATCAGCTACGTCTGGCGCCTCGAATGACCGCCGGCGGCTTTCAGCGCTTCAGCCGCTTCTCCACCGTCACCCCGCGCAGCCGCGCCGCCTGCGGCATCCCGCCGCCCAGCAGCGGCCGCAGGTAGTGGTGGAACGCGTCCGTAACGTCCGTGCCCGACGCGGCGATCAGCGCGTCCTCCATCACCCGCGTCCTGGCGGCCACGTTCTCCAGGGGCTGCAGCACCAGGTCGGTGGCGTAGTCGCCGGTGCGCCGGATGGCCAGCGAGCCGTCACCGGCCCCGGCCATCGCCAGCTGCACCGCGCGCTCGCCGGCCTCGCGCGCCTCGCGCTGGTCCACATCGGACACGCAGCCCAGGAACGACCGCTGCACGTAGCCGAACGTGTCGCCGCGCACGCGCTTGATCTTCAGCTTCTGCTTGATCTCCTCGCACAGCAGGTCCGCCAGCGCGCCGGTGCCCGACAGCTGCACGTTGCCGTGCGCATCGCGCTCGACGTTCGTGGCCAGCCGCGCCGCGATCGAGGCGCCGGCCTCGTCGTGGATGCCCTCCGACACCGCGACCACGCAGCGCCCCAGCCGGTCGTGCACCGCCTTCACGTCGGCCAGGAAGCGCTCGATCGAGAACGTGCGCTCGGGCAGGTAGATCAGGTGCGGCCCGTCGTCGGGGAAGCGCCGCGCCAGGGCCGAGGCGGCGGTGAGGAAGCCCGCGTGCCGCCCCATCACCACCGCCACGTACACGCCGGGCAGCGCCGCGTTGTCCAGGTTGGCGCCCGCGAAGGCCTGCACCACGAAGCGCGCCGCGGACGGGAAGCCGGGCGTGTGGTCGTTGCCCACCAGGTCGTTGTCGATCGTCTTGGGGATGTGCAGGCAGCGCAGCGGATACTGCTGCGCGCGCGCCTCGTCGCGCACTATGCGCACCGTGTCCGAGGAGTCGTTGCCGCCGATGTAGAGGAACGTGCCGACGTCGTGGGCCTGCAGCACCCGGAAGATCTCCTGGCAGTACTTCACGTCCGGCTTGTCGCGCGTGGAGCCCAGCGCGGAGGCCGGCGTGGCCGCCACCGCCTCCAGGTGGCCCACGGTCTCCTGCGACAGCTCCACCAGGTCCTCGTTCACGATGCCGCGCACGCCGTGCCGCGCGCCGTAGACCTCCCCGGCCTGCGCGTAGCGCCGCGCCTCCAGCACCACGCCGACCAGCGACTGGTTGATCACCGCGGTGGGGCCGCCGCCCTGGGCGACGAGGATCCGGTTCATCGGCATGGTCGGGGTCCTTTCGAGGGGCAGGGAGGAACGCCAGGATGCTAGCGCGGCTGAGGCGGAATTCGTGGATCCAGCCCGAGAGGATCCCATCATGCCCCTGTCCTCGCCATGGCTCCCGGACGGGCCGGACAAACACCGCTGACGGGCCGCGCGACACGTCGGTACGATCGCGGCATGGACCTCTCGCATCCTTCGTCGATCTTCATCCCCGTGGCCGTCACCGCCCTTGTCGCCTGGCGGCTCTACTCGCGCGTGCGCCGCATGGTGGGGCGCCAGCGGCTCTCGCCGGCGCGGCCGTGGATCACGGTCATCCTCTTTCCGTTGCTGCTGGCGCTGATCGCCGCGGGCGGCATCGCCCAGGGCACCTGGCCCCTCGCCATGGCCGGCGGCGTGGTGGCCGGCGTCCTCCTGGGGCTGTACGGCCTGCGGCTCACCCGCTTCGATGCCACGCCGGAGGGGCTCTTCTACACGCCCAATGCCCACCTGGGCGTGGCGCTGTCGCTGTTGCTGATCGCGCGCATCGGCTACCGCGCGGTGCAGATCTACCTGCAGCACGGGACAGCGCCGCCGGGCGATCCGGCCGCCACGATGATGCAGAGCCCCCTCACGCTGGCGATCTTCGGCACGCTGGCGGGGTACTACGTGGCGTATGCGATTGGGCTTCTGCGGTGGAAGGCACGGGCGGGGGCTCAGGCCGGTGCCGCCGCAACGCATCCCCCGATTCATTGACATGGTGGCAGGCGGCCACGACGCGACCAGTCGGACGACCGGCTGGCCTGCGTTCAGCGGGGAGCCTGACGCGCGTCGCGTGCAATCGGTGGCGATGGACCTGGCACGCCTGCACGGCGCCAGGCAGTTCTACACGCTGGCTGTCATCCAGGAGGCGGTCCATCGACAAGGACTCTCCGCCGACCAGGCGTGCTGGGCGTATGCCGTCCTGGCGCGTCGCGATGATTTCGATGCGCTGTACGCCCTGCATCCGCAACCGCTCGACTACACCGCGATGCGATGCCAATTCACCGCGATGGTCCCGGCATCGCCATCGGCGCGCCCGTGGCGGCCGGACGACGGCGACGCGCCCACGTTGCACGACGTGGCGGACATCCTCAACGAAGCGCTCCAGAACCTGCTGGACTTCTGACCCCCGAGACCTCCTCCCCATGCCGCCCCTCAGAAAATTCCGCGATGGCGACTGCCTGAGCGTGCCATTGCTGTCAGGAGCGCGCGGCGATGGCGTCCCTCCACACGGCTGATGGGCCCCGACTGGCGGAACGTGCCGTCCTCGCCATCCGCGCGGACGGAACGGAATCGGTCGTGACGCTCGCCATTGGCCATCCCTACGCGATCTCTCCCACCGAATGGGCCTGCCCCGTGCGGCTCGACGGCCTGCACCACCGCCTGCCGGACGTGCGAGGCATCGACGCGTGGCAATGCCTGCAGCTGTGCCAGGCCCTGCTCGCGCAACTGCTGCGCCACTTCGTCGATGGCGGCGGGCGGTTGTACTGGACAGGGACGCGCGAGCCGATCGCGTTCGGTGAGCTGATGGCGTCGTGAACGCACGCGACGCCTGGGCGTGAATGCGCGGCTGTTCGACGACTTCGTGGCGGACGACGCCCCGCTGGAGCTCATCGACGGCAGGAACCTGTGGTGAACTTCGGGGCATGACGACCGACGACCCTCTTGCCCAGCTGTGTCTCCAGGTCCACCTGGACCGCGCTCCCCAGCTCGACGTGCCGCGCCTTCACGAGGCCTGCGAAGCCTGGGCCCGCCGCACGCCCGGCGTGCGCGGCATCGGCGTCAGCACCGGCGAGGAGGACGGCCGGTTCGTGAACATCGTGTTCGCCACCGAGGACCCGATCGCGGCGTGGCAAGCGCTCCGTCCCGCGATCCTCGAGTCGGTGGAATTCGGCGGGACGCTCCAACCCGCCAGCCTGTGCCTGTGCACCGGCGAGCAAGGGTGGGACGACTGCCGGGTGCTCTATCACTTCAACCGGGCGGTGGACGTGGACGGCCAGGACAGCGAGGACGCGGGCGACGATCCCCACGGGCCATGACGCATGACGACGCCCGGCACCCCGCCGCGCGCCGAGCCGTTCACCCGCGGGGCTACTTCGGCGCCCGGTGCACGTCGTGCGTCGCGAACCCGTCCACGTCATGCGGCCGCGCCAGCCACTGCGGCCGCGCCAGCGAGTGCCGGATGTCGGCCAGCCCGCTGGCCCAGTGGTCGCGCATCGTCAGCGGCCCGAACTCGTAGTCCTTGCTGAGGCCGTCCCACTCCTTGTCCTGGTAGATCAGGTGCACCACGTCCACCACGCGGCCGCAGGCCTCGCGTTCGGCGGCGCGGCAGGCGGGGTCCGACTTGCGTACCTCGGGCGGTATGCGATCCAGCAGGTCGCGCAGCAGGCGGCGCTGCTTCTGGTCCTGCGCCAGGAACTGCGTGGCCGCGCGCGTGCGGCTGCTGAACTGGATGTCCTTGGCGCGCTCCTGGGCATCCACGACCGTGGTGGGCAGGTCGCCGCGCGCGCTCCACAGGTCCACCTGGAAGGCGAGCGTGTCGCGCAGCGGCTTCTCCTCCAGCACCTGCTGCAGCGGCGTGTTGGAGACGAGGCCGCCGTCCCAGAAGTGATGCACCGCGGGCGGCGGGTCGCCGGCACGGGGCGGCACGATCTTGCCGTGGCGGTCGTAGGGCCGGGGTTCGGGCACCGCCACGGCGGGAAAGCCGGGCGGCAGCGCACCCGACGCCATCACGTGCTCGGGGCCGATCTGGTGGCGGTACTTGCCCTCGCGGCTGTCGAACACCTCGAAGTTGCCCGTGCGCACGTTCACGGCCGACACCGTCAGGCGCATGTCCCCGTGGTTGAGGCGGTCGAAGTCGACGAGCCGCAGCAGCGTCTCGCGCAGCGGGGTGGTGTCGTAGAAGCTGGCCTCGCCGGCGGCCTGCGGCAGGTTGAGCCACGGGGTGACGCCACGCGGCGTGAAGAAGCCGCGCTGCCCTTCCGCCAGCGCGCGCCAGGCGTTCCAGGCGTTCCAGTGCTGACGCGCCTGCCCGCCCAGCGGGCCCACGGCCGCGTCCATCCACGAGGCCGCAGCGGGAAACAGCGCCGGCTGCGACACGGTCTCCCAGAACTCGCGCAGCCGCTCCATGCGACGTGCGGGCGGGTTTCCCGCGATGAGCGCGGCGTTGATGGCACCGATCGAGATGCCCGCCACCCAGTCGGGCTCGATGCCGGCCTCGTGCAGCCCGTCCATCACGCCGGCCTGGTAGGCGCCCAGGGCGCCTCCGCCTTGCAGCACGAGGGCGATGGTGTCGAAGGGCGGGCGGGGCAGCGGCATGGTGCCCGGGATTGTGCGCCTGCACATCGGCGTCACTTTCGGCAGGCTTTCAATTCGCAAGCGGTTGCGAAACTACATCTCCTGTTGCCCAGCTCACATCGCGCGTAGTTACTGAAAATACTTGCGTAACCGATGGCAAACCCGCGCGATCGGCGCTTGCGGCATACGGCGCCGGGTATTAGAACTACATGGCCCCGGCGTGTCGTTGGCCGGGCTTGCCCAAAAATCAGGAGACAAATCCCCATGATCGTGTCCCGTCCGTCCCCCCGGGCGACGCGCCTCGCGCGCGCCGCGTTCCTCGCCGTGCTCGCCCTCGCGCCGGCCGCCTTCGCCACCCCCGACACCAGCGTCGCCAACAAGCAGGGCTTCGACACCGACGTCATCTACCAGATCGTCACGGACCGCTTCGTCGACGGCAACGCCGCCAACAACCCCACGGGCGGCGCCTTCAGCAGCGACTGCTCGCAACGCAAGCTGTACTGCGGCGGCGATTGGCAAGGCATCACCAACAAGATCAACGACGGCTACCTGACCGGCATGGGCATCACGGCCATCTGGATCTCGCAGCCGGTCGAGAACATCACCGCGCTCATCAACTACTCGGGCGTGATCAACGCGGCGTACCACGGCTACTGGGCGCGCGATTTCAAGCACACCAACCCGGCCTTCGGCTCGTTCACCGACTTCTCCAACCTGATCGCCGCGGCGCACGCCAAGAACATCAAGGTCGTCATCGACTTCGCGCCCAACCACACCTCGCCGGCCTCGCAGACCGACGCGACGTTCGCCGAGAACGGCAAGCTGTACGACAACGGCACCCTGCTGTCGTCGTACACGTCCGACGGCGCGGGCTACTTTCATCACTACGGCGGCACCGACTTCTCCACGCTGGAGAACGGCATCTACAAGAACCTGTTCGACCTGGCGGACCTGGACCAGAACAACGGCAACCTCGACACCTACATGAAGGCCGCGGTGAAGACGTGGCTGGACCTGGGCATCGATGGCATCCGCTTCGACGCCGTCAAGCACATGCCGTTCGGCTGGCAGAAGAACCTGATGTCGTACATCCACGGCTACAAGCCCGTGTTCTCGTTCGGCGAGTGGTTCCTGAGCCCCGACGAGGTGGACCCGGCCAACCAGTACCACGCCAACACGAGCGGCATGAGCCTGCTGGACTTCGAGTTCGCGCAGAAGGTGCGCCAGGTGTTCCAGGCGGGCACGTCCGACATGACCAGCCTGGACGCGATGATCACCGCCACCGGCACGCAGTACGCGCAGGTGAACGACCAGGTGACGTTCATCGACAACCACGACATGGCCCGCTTCCAGGTGGCCGGCGCCAGCGGCCGCAAGCTGGAGCAGGCGGTGGCGTTCACGCTCACGTCGCGCGGCGTGCCGGCCATCTACTACGGCACCGAGCAGTACATGACGGGCACGGGCGACCCGGACAACCGCGCGAAGATGACGTCGTTCTCCACGACCACCACGGCCTACAAGGCCATCAAGGCCCTGGCGCCGCTGCGCAAGTCCAACCCGGCCATCGCATACGGCACCACCCAGCAGCGCTGGCTCAACAGCAACGTCTACATCTACGAGCGCAAGCTGGGCAGCAACGTGGCCGTTGTGGCCATCAACCGCGACCTGTCCAACGCGGCCACGATCACCGGCCTGTTCACGTCGCTGCCCGCGGGCACCTACACCGACGTGCTGGCCGGGCTGCTGAACGGCAACAGCGTCACCATCGCCAGCGGCGGCGGCGCGTCGGCGTTCTCGCTGGCCGCGGGCGGCGTGGCGGTGTGGCAGTACACGACGCCGATCACCACGCCCACCGTCGCGCACGTCGGCCCGATGCTGGGCAAGCCCGGCAACACGATCACGATCGACGGCCGTGCGTTCGGGGCCACCAAGGGCACGGTGTACGTGGGCGCCACGCCGATCACCGGCACGGCCATCACGTCGTGGGAGGACACGGAGATCAAGGCCGTGGTGCCGTCGATGACCGCGGGCACGTACGCCGTGAGCGTGAAGAACGCCAGCTCGGTCAGCAGCAACGCCTATGCCAACTACCAGGTGCTGGACGGCGGGCAGGTGACGGTGCGCTTCGTGGTGAACAACGCCAGCACGGTGCCGGGCGAGAGCGTGTACCTCACGGGCAGCGACTTCGAGCTGCAGAACTGGAGCGCCAGCACGCCGCTCGGGCCGCTGTTCAACCAGGTGGTCTACCAATACCCCAGCTGGTATACCGACGTCAGCGTCCCGGCGGGCGCGGCGCTGCAGTTCAAGTTCATCAAGAAGAGCGCCAGCAGCACCACCTGGGAAGGTGGCAGCAACCACACGTACACGGCGCCGGCCAGCGGCACGGGCACGGTGGTGGTGAACTGGCAACCCTGAACGGGGTCTGGCACTTGCCCTTTGCGCCCGCAGGGCGCGGGGGGCGAGTGCCTGACCCCGCCCACGAGATCAGCGCGTGCGCTGGCGCAACAGGATACGGACCAGCGTCCGCCCGCGCTGAGACTGGAAGCGGCGGCGGACGCCAGGGTCACCTCCTGCCGAGCTTCACGATTCCCACCCCCGCCAGGAACACCACGCACGCCCCCACGCACCACGCGAGATCCGCCGTCCTCGGCGGCACCACCAGGAAGAACCCCCGCCCCTTGATCAGCTGCGAGAAGCTGCTCACGCAGAACGGCATCGCGAACAAGCGGAACACCTGCCAGCCATCCGGGCGGCGCGTGCCCGGCCCCGACACGCTCAGCAGCAGCGCCACGCCGATCACCCCGGCGATGCCCAGCGCGTTCAGCCAGAGCGTGCGCGACGGGTCGAAGTAGCGCGCCACCACCACCAGGTACCAGATCAGGTAGCACCACAGCACCGCCTTGCCCGCGGGCAGGGCGCGCAGGTATCGCAGCAGCATCCTCAGCCCGCCGCCGTCTTCGCGTACAGCACCATCTGCGTGCAGCGGAACAGCGCCAACGTCTTGCCGGTGTCGCGGTGCGTGACCACGGCGTCCCACACCTGCGTGGTGCGGCCCAGGTGGGCGGCGGTGGCCACGCAGTCGATCGTGCCGTCGCGAGCGGTGCCCAGGTGGTTGGACTTCAGCTCGATGGTGGTGAAGCCCGTGCCGCCCTCGGGCAGGCTGGCGATGCAGCCATACCCCGCGCAGGTATCGGCCAGCGCCACCACGGAGGCCGCGTGCAGGAACCCGTTGGGCGCCATCAGCTCGCGCCGCACCGGCAGGCTGGCGCGTACCTCGCCGACGGCGGCGTGGTGGATCTGGATGCCGAGGAAGCCGGGCAGGGTGCCGGCGCCGAACTGGTTGAAGTCGGGGGAGGGGGTGGTCATGGCGTGCTCCGGATGAGCCCGGATCGTAACGTTGCCAGGATGGACGCCGGGCGATGCCGCCGCTACCCTCCCGCCATCACAAGAAACGAGCGGAGAGCACGATGGCCGACACCGACGCGCCGGGCGCGCATGACGACACGCGGATGATCCGCGAGCGGCGGGGCGGTGATCCGGACCTGCCGCCGATGTCGCGGGCACCGGTCAACAGGCCCACGGCGACCCCTGCGGCGGGCTCGCCGCCCGCCGACGGTGGCGCCGCGCTGCGCACCGTCCGCACGCCCGCCGCGCCCTACATCCCCGCGCACGCGGCGGCGCGCCCGCCTGCGGCCGCGCCGTCCCCCGCGCCCACGGGAGCCCCCGCGCCCGCGCGCCAGGCGGCGCCCGCGGGCGCGCCCGGGCCCGCAACCCCGGCCGCGGCCCCCGTCTGGGCCCTGGCCCTGTCGGGCGGCGGCATCCGCAGCGCCACCCAGTCGCTGGGCGTGCTGCAGGCCATCGCGGCCACGCATGCCTCGGCCACGCGGGTGGTGGGCGGCCAGGCCCCGGCCACCACCGGCACCGCGCCCGAGGGGGGTGCGGCCTCGGCCACGCACACCGGCACGGCCTCCCCTGCGGCACCGCCTCCTCCGGCGTCTCCCGCGCCCGCGCCCGCCGCGTCCGCACCCGCCGCGTCCGCACCCGCCGCGTCCGCCCCCGCCGCGCCCGTCAACGAGCCCGCCCCCGCCCCCGCCGTCCCCATCAGCGAGCCCGCCAGCTACGCGGAGTCCCTGCTGTCCCGCTTCGACTACCTCTCCACCGTCAGCGGCGGCGGCTACACCGGCGGCTTCCTGTGCAGCCTGTTCCTGCCCGACCGCCTGCGCGCGCACGCCACGGTGGACCAGGCGGCGGACGACGTGGTCAAGGCGCTGGTGCACGAGCCGCCGGGGCGCATGCGCGCCAACGAGGCGTTCAACGAGGGCAACCTGGTGGAGGCGCCGCTGCGCTGGCTGCGCGACAACGGCCGCTACCTGTCGCCCACCGGCGGCGGCGACCTGTTCTACGCGGTGGCGCTGGCGCTGCGCAACTGGCTCGCCATCCACTACGTCATCGGCACCGTGCTGGTGATGCTGTTCGCGATGATGGCCGCGGTCACCGCGTGGTGGCCGTGGCTGCACGACGCGGACATGGTGCACCTGCAGCAGGCGGCCTACGCGCTGTCGGGGCCGTCGCCCGGCTGGCTGGACGGCCTCTGGTACAGCCCGTGGTTCCTGCCCGCGGGCCTGGTGTTCGTGTTCTGGGCGGTGCCTGCCGGGCTGTCGTACTGGATCCCGCGCCCGGCGCCGGACGACGGCCGGTGCGACCCGCTTCCGCCCGCGTTCTGGGGCTACATCGGCGTGATCGTGCTGCTGCTGGCGGCCGCCTCGTGGCATGCCTGGATGTGGCCGCCCCAGGGCCCGGACGGCGGCGACCTGCTGACGCTGGGCGGCGTGCTGCAGCAAGAGCGCCTGTGGCTCGTGGTGTGCGGCATCGTGGTGATCGCGCTGGGGCAGTACGTGCTGCTGCGCTTCGTGGTGGACGGCGACGTCGCCGAGGTGGAGACGCTGCGCGTGGCGCTCACGCGCTGGCTGCGCGATGGCCTGCTGGTGGCGGGCGCCCTGCTGCTGCTGGGCGTGGTGGACACGGCCGCACGCACGGCCTACCTCGCGATCAGCAGTGGCGAGGGGCGCCTCGCGCACGTGCTGACGCCGGCCGGCCTGGCGGGGGGCATCGTGTGGGGGGTGCGCCGCTTCGCGCTCAGCTCCGACGACCAGGGCCGCCCGTCATGGCTGAAGAAGCTGCCGTGGACGTGGATCGCGGGCGGGGCGGGCATCGTGGTGATGTCGGTGCTGGCCACGGCGTGGTCCCTGGCCGTGGTGGCGCTGCAGTGGCAGGGGCAGCGGCCCGATGCGCCGGCAGACCCGGGGCAGCGCTGGCTGCTGCTGGCCATCTGGGTGGTGGCCCTGCTGCTGTCGGTGGTGGTGGGACGCTTTCCCAGCTTCATCAACCTGTCCAGCCTGCAGTCGTTCTATGGCTCGCGCCTCACGCGCGCCTACCTGGGCGCCAGCAACGGGCTGCGCTTCTCGGATGCGGGCCGGCGCGCCAGCTGGAGCGTGGCCGAACCGCACGAGGGAGACGCGGTGTCGATGTCGGCGTTCGTCAAGCCGGCCCCCGACGGCTCCGACCTGCCCGCCACGCTGGCCACGCGCGCGCCGCTGCACCTGATCAACGTGACGATGAACGACACGGTGGACCCGGGCGAGCAGCTGGTGCAGCGCGACCGCAAGGGCAAGCCTGTGTGCATCACGCCGCTGGGCTTTTCGGTGGACGGCGGTCCCACCACGCCCTTCGCCAACCAGCGCGCCGACGTGGAGCTGCAGCGCCCGCTGGGCCTGGGCCAATGGATCGGCACGTCCGGCGCGGCCTTCTCCACGGGGATCGGCCGGGAGACGACGCTGGGGCTGTCGCTGCTGATGGGCGCGGCCAACGTGCGGCTGGGCACGTGGTGGGAATCGGGCATCGGCGATGGGCGCGGCGGCTCGTGGCTGTCGCGCACGGCCGAGGCGTGGTTCCGCACGCAGAGCTACCTGTACGGCGAGTTCACCGCGCAGTTCCACGGCCTGAAGCGGCGCTGGCAATACCTGTCCGACGGCGGCCACTTCGAGAACACCGCGGTGTACGAGCTGCTGCGGCCCACGCGCGACGTGCGCTTCATCATCGCGTGCGACCACGGCGCCGACCCCGCGTACCGCTTCAGCGACCTGGCCAACCTGGTGCGCCTGGCGCGCATCGACCTGCAGGTGGAGGTGGTGGTGGACGACGGCGTGAAGGACGTGCCGCTGCTGCGCCCCTGGTTCGGCGTGCCGGCGGACTTCCGCCCGCCGCAGGGCGCCGCGGAGGACATCGCGCTGGGCCGGCCGGCGCAGGCGCCCAACCCGCGCCCGTCGGCGGCCGACCCGCCGCACGAGCCCGTGGCGCTGCTGCTGCGCGCCTCGCATGGCCAGCCGTCGCAGGTGCACTGCTGGATCGTGATGCTGAAGCCGCGCGTGCGCACGGATTCCGCGCCCGACGTGGTGCAGTACGCACTCAGCCACCCCACCTTCCCGCAGGAGCCCACGGCCGACCAGTTCTACGACGAGGCGCAGTGGGAGAGCTACCGCAAGCTGGGGCGCGACAACGCCGCGCACCTGCTGCAGCCGCAGGTGTGGGCGGCGTTGCACGCGTATATCAACTGATCCGGTGCCAGGCAATGCCTGGCACCGTCACTTCAAACGCGTTGACGCGAGGTGTCTTGGTGTATTACAGTATTAATACACAAACACGGACACCCTCGTGATCGACTTCGCCCTCTTCGCGGTCTCCCCCGGCTCCGCCGAACCCATCTACCGCCAGCTCGTCGCCCAGGTGCGGCGCTGCGTCGCCGGGGGCCAGCTGCGCGCGGGGGACGAGATGCCCTCCGTGCGCGAGCTGGCCCAGGCCCTCGCCGTCAACCCGATGACCGTGTCCAAGGCCTTCGGCCTGCTGGAGGCGGAAGGCGTGCTGGAGCGCCGGCGGGGCCTGGCGATGGTCGTCGCCGCGCAGCACCGCCGCACCCGGCCGATGGAGGAACGCATCGCGCTGCTGCGCCCCACGCTGGCGCAGGCGGCGCGCGAGACGCACGAGCTCCAGCTGCCCCCGGCGCGCGCCGTCGGCCTGTTCCAGTCGCTGCTCGACGAGCACGCGCCCGCCGAGGGCACCGCGCGATGACAACCCCCCACGCCTCGACCGCCCCAATCGCTCCCATCGACTCCCGCACCCCGCCCGCCGCCATGCCCACGCCCGCCATGCCCTCCACCGACCCCATCCGCCTGAACGGCCTCGCGGTCGCCTACGACGCCCAGCCGGTGCTGCAAGGCCTGGACTGGCAGCTGGCCGAAGGCCAGGTGGTCGGCCTGCTGGGCCGCAACGGCGCGGGCAAGACCACGCTGATCGAGACCCTGCTGGGCCTGCGCGACCCACTGGCCGGCGAGGCCCGGCTGTTCGGCCAGCCGGCCGCCGCGCTGGACGATGCCGCGCGCGCCCGCATCGGCTACGTGCCGCAGCAGTCGGACCTGTTCACCTGGCTCACGCCGCGCCAGATGCTGGCCTACTTCCGCAGCTTCTATCCCATCTGGAACGAGGCCAAGGTGGAGGGCCTGCTGTCGCGCTGGGACATCGTGCGCGACAAGCCCATCAGCCAGCTGTCCGGCGGCCAGCAGCAGCGCCTGGCCATCATCCGCGCGCTGGCGCACGACCCCGCGCTGCTGGTGCTGGACGAGCCCGTGGCCAGCCTGGACCCGGCCGGCCGCCGCGATTTCCTGCGCGAGCTGGTGGAGCAGGTGGTGGATCGCCGAACCACGGTCGTCTTCTCCACCCACATCCTGTCCGACCTCGAGCGCGTAGCCGTGGACGTGGCCTTCCTGCACGGCGGGCGCATCACGCTGCACGAGCCGCTGGACGCGCTGCTGGAAGGCAGCGTGCGCCTGATGGGCACGCCGGACGACGTGCGCGATTACGTGGCCCGCAACGGCCTGGTGGGCCTGGAGGGTGGCGGCGCGCCGCGGCTGCTGCCTGCCTCGTCGCACGACACGCCCGTGCATGCCTTCGCGCGCCGGCCGGCCTTTGGCGAGCCGCCGGCGTCCGCGCCCGGCGTCACGGCCTCCCGCGTGACGCTGGAGGAGCTGTTCCTGGAGCTGACGGCATGAGCCCGCACGCCTTGAACACGCGCATCCTGCTGGCCCCGTGGCAACAGCGCGGCAACCTGGGCGACCGCTGGGTGATCGGCCTGCTGGTGGGCCTGGGCCTGCTCGTGCCGCTGGTGCTCTTGTGCCTCGGGCTGCGCGCACCCGCGCTGGACACGCTGCTGGTCCTCTCGCTGATCCTGCTGGCGCTGGCCTGGGCGACGCTGGTGTCCAGCGTGCTGGAGCAGAACCAGCCCGACGCCGCACGGCTGGTGCCCGGGCACCCGCGCCAGCTGCGCGTGGCCTTGTGGGTGGGCGCGGCGGGCACGGTCGCGCTGGCCGTGGCGCTGGTGTTCGGCTTCATCGCGAGCGTCGTGCTCTCCGGGCTTTCCCCCGCCGTGCCGCCCGTCGCGTCCCACCTGCCACAGGCCTTCCTGGCGACGGTGTCCGTCGCCGCGCTGGTGGTGGCGGGGCTGGCCGCGGGCGTGCGTTGGCCCACGCTGGGCTACACCGCGATGCTGGTCCCGTCGTCGGTGGCGCTGGATGACGGCCGGTCCGCCCTGCGCGCCGCGTCGTGGCTGGCGCAGGCCTGGGGCCAGGCGCCCGCCCTCCTCACGGCCCTGCTCGTGCTGGGCCTGCTGGCGGCGTTGGGGGCCCTGGTCCAGGACGGCGGCAGCCTGCACGCGGCGCGCTACGAGAAGCGGCGGGCGCAGCGCGAGCGCTTCCGCCTGCGCGCGGCCGGGCAGCTGCCCACCGTGACGATGGACGCGAAGGCCTCGGGCGGGCGCTGCTGGCCGTCGGCGGCACGCTGGGCCTACCGGGCCTGGTTCGACCACGTGATGACACGCGGCGGCTCGGTGCAGACGCGCCTGTTCCTGGCGCTCGGGCCCGGATCGCACTGGAGCGCGCGCGTGGGCAACCTCGTGCAGACCGCGCTGGTCCTGGCCGTGATCCTCGCGGCGTTGATGGCCGCGGGCGGATCGGACGTGGTCCGCGGCAGCTGGTTCGGGTTCGCGCTCGGGGTGACGGCCATGCCCGCGGTGCTGCTGCTGCAGCTGCGTGCGCGCTTCAGCCCGACGCGGCGCGAGCAGGCGCTGCTGGTGCTGCTGCCGGGCGTGCCGCGCGGTGCCGCCTTGAACCGCGCCATCGCGCTGCGCCTGGCCGGCGGATTCGTCGTGGCATCCGCCGTGGCCTGCGGCGTGGGCTGGCTGCTGATGCACGTCGAGACGTTCCGCACGCTGCACGGCACCGACGGCTGGCTGGCGGCCACCGCCATCGCCGGCTGGGCGGCACTGGCCGGTGCCTTCACCCGACTGGACCGCCTGCGCGCCCCCACCCCGCTGGCGGCGTTCGGGCCGATGCTGCGGCTCATCGCGCAGGGCCTGGTGGTAGCCGGCCTGTGGCGCGGGCTCGGCCTCTCGCTGCCGGTGGTGGCCGCCATCGTCGGCGCGGCCACCCTGGCCTGGTGCGCATGGCGCTGGCAGCGGCGCGCGCACGAGCCGTCGGCGTTCCCGGTGCGCGGCTGAACGGGGAAGGGTGCCAGGCACCGGGTGATGCCTGGCACCGGCAACCGGGGCCGGCCTCTGCTCCAATACGGCCATGACCGCCGCCGCCCGTCCCGCCGTGCCCGCCCACGTGACCGAGCACCTGCACGCCCGCGGCATCCGCGATGTCGAGTGCCTGTTTCCCGACATCACGGGATTTCCCCGCGGCAAGCTCATGCCGGCCGCCGCGTTCGCCTCCGGTGCCGAGCTGCGCATCGCGCAGGCCATCCCGATGCAGGCCGTCACGGGCGACTACTCGTGGGATCCGATCTTCCCGGACGCCGATCCCGACATCGTGCTCGTGCCCGACCACGCCACGCTGCGCGACGTGCCCTGGGCCCGCCAGCCGCGCGCGCTGGTGCTGCACGACGCGTTCGAGCTGGACGGCTCGCCCTGCGTCTTCGCGCCGCGCACGCTGCTGCGCCAGGTGCTCGAGCGCTACGCGCGACGCGGCCTGCGGCCCGTGGTGGCGCCGGAGATCGAGTTCTACCTGGTGGCCGCGCACGCCGACGCCGCGCAGCCCTTCGCGGCGCCCCACCCGCCGCACGGCCGCGCCGAGTGCGGGCAGTCGGCCTTCAGCCTGGAGAGCCTGGACGACCTGGGCGCGTTCTGGGACGAGTTCCGCGCCGCGCTGGACACGCTGGGCGTGCGCGCCGACACCTGGATCCATGAGGTGGGCCTGACGCAGTACGAGATCAACCTGGTGCACGGCGACGCGCTGGCCGTCGCCGACCAGGCCTTCCTCTTCAAGCACGCCGCGCGCGAAGTGGCCAAGCGCCACGGCCTGAACGCCGTGTTCATGGCCAAGCCGCTGGCGGGGCAGCCGGGCTCGTCGATGCACCTGCACCAGAGCCTCGTGGACGACGCGGGCCGCAACGTCTTCAGCGGCGGCGATGGACAGGGCGACGACGGCGAGAGCCCGCTGTTCCACCAGTACCTGGCCGGCCTGCAGGCCAACCTGCCGGCGCTGATGCTGCTGTTCGCGCCGTTCGTCAACTCGTACCGCCGCTTCGTGCGCCAGAGCCAGGCTCCCATCAACTTCCACTGGGGCCGCGACAACCGCAGCACGGGCCTGCGCATCCCGCTGGGCGGCCCGGACGCGCGCCGCGTCGAGAACCGCGTGGCCGGTGCCGATGCCAACCCGTACCTGGCCATCGCTGCGTCGCTCGCGGCCGGCCTGGACGGCATCGAGCGCGCGCTGCCGCCCACGGCCCCGCTGGCAGGCAGCGCGTACGACCAGCCGCATACCCTGCCCCGTACCTTCGTCGCGGCGCTGGAGGCGTTCGCGGCCGAGGGCGGCGTGGCGCGCCGCCTGTTCGGCGACCGCTTCGTCATGGCCTACGCGTCGGTGAAGGAGGTGGAGCACGACAGCTGGCTGGCCGAGATTGGCGCATGGGAGCGGCGCTTCCTGGGGCCGCACGCATGAGCGGCGACACCGTGCGCCACGCCACCGTGATCGGTGCCGGCCCCGCGGGCCTGATGGCCGCGGAGGTGCTGCAGGCCGCGGGCGTGCAGGTGGACGTCGTCGACGCCATGCCCACCGCCGGCCGCAAGTTCCTGCTGGCGGGCATCGGCGGCCTGAACCTCACGCACTCGGAAGGCGCGGCGGCGTTCCGTGCCCGCTTCGCCGAGCGCGAGCCGCAGGTCGCGCGCTGGCTGGACGCCTTCGACGCCGACGCCGTGCGCGCCTGGGCGCAGGGCCTGGGCATCGCCACGTTCATCGGCAGCTCGGGCCGCGTGTTCCCCACCGACATGAAGGCCGCGCCGCTGCTGCGCGCGTGGCTGCAGCGCCTGCGCGGGGCGCGGCCCGGCGAGCCGGCGGTGCGATTCCACATGCGGCGGCGTTGGATGGGCTGGGGCGACGACGGTGCGCTGCGCTTCGACCCCGCGTTGGACGGAGCCGCCCGCCCCGACGCCGTCGTCCTCGCCCTGGGCGGCGCCAGCTGGCCCCGGCTGGGCTCCGATGGCGCGTGGGCGCCGGGGCTCGCGGCCCGCGGCGTCGACGTCGCCCCGCTGCGGCCGGCCAACTGCGGTTTCGACGTCGCGCCCACCGCCCCGGGCCGCGCCGGCTGGAGCGAGCACCTGCGCACGCGCCATGCCGGCGAGCCGCTGAAGGCCATCGCGCTCTCGTTCGTCGATGCGCAGGGCCACGCGCACCGGCAGGCGGGCGAATGCGTGGTCACGGCCACGGGCCTGGAAGGCTCGCTCGTGTACGCGTTCGCGGCGCGCGCGCGGGACGCGCTGGCGCGCGACGGCCATGCCACGCTGTACCTGGACCTGCAGCCGCAACGCACGCTGGAACAGGTGCACGCCGAGGTGGCGCACCCGCGCGGCGCGCGCAGCCTGTCCACGCACCTGAAGAGCCGGCTGGGCCTGCACGGCGCCAAGGTGGCGCTGCTGCACGAGCTGCTCACGCCCGAGCAGCTGCACGACCCCGCGCAGCTGGCCGCGGCCATCAAGCACCTGCCCGTGCCGCTGGCCGCGCCGCGCCCGGTGGCCGAGGCCATCAGCACCGCGGGTGGCGTGCGCTTCGAGGCGCTGGACGACCGGCAGATGCTCACCGCGCTGCCGGGCGTGTTCTGCGCGGGGGAGATGATCGACTGGGAGGCGCCCACCGGCGGCTACCTGCTCACGGCCTGCCTCGCCTCGGGCCGGGCGGCGGGCGGGGGCGCGGCGGCCTGGTGCCAGCGTCCGGAGGCGGCCGCATGAACGACGACGCCCACGCACTGCCGGGGCCCCGAGCTCCGGGAGAGGAAGGGTCGCCCGACGACGCCGCAGCGCTCGCCGCGACCGCGCCACGCTCCGCCCACGGCGCCCTGCGTGACGCCGAGGGCCGCTTCCAGAACACCGAACCCGGCTTCGCACCGCGCGGCCTGGCGGAGGTGCTGCGCTGGAAGTGGCAGGCCGCGCGCGCGGGCGTGCCCAAGCCGCCCACCACGCCCATCCCGCAGGTGGCGCCCGACCTGGCGTTCCTGCACGCCAATGCGGCGGCCGGCGCCGCGATGCAACCCGCCGCCACGTGGATCGGCCACGCGTCCGTGCTGCTGCAGGTGGGTGGCCTGAACGTGCTGACCGACCCCGTGTTCTCGGATCGCGCGTCGCCGCTGCCCTTCGCGGGCCCGAAGCGCCACCAGCCGCCCGGCGTCGCGTTGAAGGACCTGCCACGCATCGACCTGGTCCTGGTCTCGCACAACCACTACGACCACCTCGACGCCCCCACGCTGGCCGCGCTGCAGCACCAGCGCGGCGGGCCGCCGTGCGTCGTGCTGCCGCTGGGCCTGAAGGCCTGGTGCGACGCGCACCGCATCGCCAATGCGGTGGAGCTGGACTGGTGGCAGCAGCACGCCCTCGCCAGCCCGCAGGGCCCGGTGGACGTGATGCTGGTGCCCGCGCAGCACTGGTCCGCGCGCGGCCTGGGCGATCGGCTGAAGACCTTGTGGGGCGGTTTCGCGTTGCTGGCGCCCGATGCCCACGTCTTCTTCGCCGGCGACACCGCCTACTCGCGCGACTTCGCCGACATCCGCGCCCGCCTGGCCGACCGCCAGTCGCCGGCGGGCGGCGGCGGCTTCGACCTGGCCCTGCTGCCCATCGGCGCCTACGAGCCGCGGTGGTTCATGAAGAACCAGCACGTGAACGTGCCCGAGGCGCTGAAGATCCACGCCGACGTGGGCGCCAAGCGATCGCTGGGCGTGCACTGGGGCACGTTCACGCTCACCGACGAGCCGCTGGACGAGCCGCCGCGCGTGCTCGCCGAGCTGCGGGCGCAAGCGGGCCTGCCCGAGGACGCGTTCTTCACGCTGGCGATCGGGCAGACGCGGCGGTTCGCGCGGCGGGAGGCCGTGGGCGACGCGCGCTTGCCGTGAGCGCACTCGCCCTTGTCCGCGCGGCACGGGCGCCCACGGAGTGACGATCGGGCGCGGCGCTGCTACAACACCGCGAACTCGACGAATGCGACGGCCATGAACCCAGCCCAGCCCGGATCCCGCGTGATCGGCGTGGTGTACCTGCTGTACTTCCTGGCTGCGATCGGCGGCGCGCTGGCCGCTCGCGGCCTGTACGTGGCCGGCGACCCGTTGGCCACCGCCCGCGGCATCCTGGCCCACGCGTCCGCGTTTCGCGCCGCGCTGGCGCTCGACCTGGTGGGCAACGTGCTGTACCTGGTGCTCATGGCGATGCTGGTCCGCCTGTTCGACCCGGTGGATCGACGCCTGGCCCTCGTGGCCGCGTTCCTGGGCGTGGCCGGGTGCGTCGTGCAGGTCGGCGCCAACGTGTTTCGCGCGTTCGCACTGTCGGTGCTGCTGCCCGGGGGCACGGCGGCCGCCGGCGGCGCGGGTCCCGAGGCGCTGCACGACGCGGCGATGGGCCTGTCCCTGCATGCCCTCACCTACCAGAGCTCGTTCGTGCTCTTCGGGCTGTTCAACGTCTCCATCGGCATGCTGATCGTGCGCTCGACGCTGCTGCCTCGCGTGCTGGGCGCGTTGATGATCGTGGCCGGCCTGGGCTGGCTCACGTTCCTGTGGCCCCCGCTGGCCACGTCACTGGCCGTCGTCGTCATGCCGCTGGGCATGATCGCCGAGCTCGTGTTGATGGGCTGGCTGCTGGTGCGGGGGACGCGCGTCACGTCCGGCGCATGACCGACTGGCCACCTGGCCGGCCCCGGACGCCGTAGAAACACCGCCCGGCCGCGCGCCCCCCCGGGGCTATCATCGCGGCCACCCCGGAAGGCACGCGGCACGGGGCCGACGGTGCCTGATCGCGGGAGCGAAAGCAGCACCCATGTCGTCCTTCAAAGACCGCCTGTCCCACATCCCGGAGGGCTCGGCGGCCCTGTTCTTCGTCCAGATGTTCTCGACGCTGGGCTTCGCGGTGCTGTACTCCACGCTGGTGCTGTACGCCACCAAGCACCTGCAGTTCCCGCAAGCGAAGGCCGCCGCCATCATGGGGGTGTTCGGCGCGTTCAACTACGGCCTGCACCTGTTCGGCGGCTACCTCGGCGGCCGCTTCCTCAGCAACCGCAACCTGTTCGTGGGCGGCATGGTGCTGCAGGTGTTCGGCTGCTGGGCCATCTCCACCGGCACGGCGGCCATGCTCTACACGGGGCTCGCGCTGTTCCTCACCGGCAGCGGCCTGAACGTCACGTGCCTGAACATGATGCTCACGCAGCGCTTCGCGCCCGACGACACGCGGCGCGAAGGCGCGTTCCTGTGGAACTACGCGGGCATGAACGTGGGCTTCTTCATCGGCTTCACGGTGGCCGGCCACTTCCAGCTGGTCGAGGACTACCGCTCGCTGTTCCTGTTCGCCACCATCGGCAACGTGCTGGCCATCGTGCTCGCCTTCGCCAACTGGAAGACCCTGGCGGACATCCACACGCCGCTGCTGGCGGCCGGCCCCGCGCAGTTCCGCAAGCGCGCCGCCGTGGGCCTGGCCGTGCTGGCCGGCCTGGTGCCGATCGTGTGGTTCCTGCTGCAGCACACGGGCTGGACCGAGACGCTGGTGAAGGGCATCTGCGCGTGCGTGGCGCTGTGGCTGGTGGTGCTCACGCTGCGTCACCCCGACGCGCGCGAGCGCAACAACATGTGGGCCTACCTGGTGCTCACGCTCGGCTCGCTGGTGTTCTGGACGCTGTACCAGATGGCCCCCAACGGGCTGCAGCTCTTCGCCGTCAACAACGTGCAGCTGCACGTGATGGGCGTGGAGGTGGCGCCGCAGTGGATCCAGAACATCAACACGATCGTGATCGTGCTGGGCGGCCCGCTGATGGCCTGGCTCTTCGCCAGGCTGCGCGCGCAGGGCTGGCGCGTGGACGTGCCGCAGCAGTTCTCGCTGTCGCTGCTGCTGATGGGCCTGGGCTACCTGGCGTTGCCCGCCGGCATCGCGCTGGCGGGCCCCGACGGCCGCTCGGCGTTCGTGTGGCTGTTCGCCAGCTACGTGCTGCAGAGCATCGGCGAGCTGCTGATCTCGCCCGTGGGCTACGCGATGATCGGCAAGCTGGCCCCCAAGCCCTACCAGGGCCTGATGATGGGCAGCTGGATGCTGGTGACGGGCCTCGCGTCGCTGTTCGCGGGCGACCTGTCCGGCCTGATGCCCGAGGCCGCCGGCACCGACGCCGTCGCCACCAACCCGTTCTACTCGATGCTGTTCTCCCGCCTCGGCTGGGGCACCGTCGCGGTGGCGGTGCTGCTGGCCGTGCTCATCCCGTTCCTGCGCAAGCTGATCCGCGACCAGGAGACGCCGCAGGACGAGCAACCGGTGGGCGTGGTGCCGACGCTGGAAGGCGGCACGCACGTGTCCTGACACGCAGCTGCGAGACTAGCCTCCGCGCAGCCTGGATCCCACCCGCGCATGCAGCAGCTCTCCGGCCTCGACGCCACCTTCCTCTACCTCGAGACGGCCGACATGCCGATGCACGTCGGCGCCCTGCACGTCTTCGAGCTGCCGGCGGGGTCCCGGGGCCGCTTCGTCAACGACCTGCGACGCCACGTCGCCGCCCGCCTGCCCCTGATGCCCGCGCTGCGGCGGCGCCTGTGGTGGATGCCGCTGAACCTGGCCAATCCCGCGTGGGTGGACGCCGAGCCCGACCTGAAGGCGCACATCGTCGAGGTGAAGCTGCCGGCGTCCGCGAGGAAGGGCGGCGGCCGCGCCGAGCTGGAGGCTGCCGTGGCGCGCCTGCACCCCGTGCTGCTGGACCGCTCGCGGCCGCTGTGGAAGTTCCACGTGCTGGAAGGCCTGTCCCCCAGCGCGGAGGGCCGCCGGCGCGTGGGCCTGTACACGCAGCTGCACCACGCCGCGGTGGACGGGCAGGCCGCGGTGGCGCTGGCCAACGTGCTGCTGGACACGCAGGCCACGGGCCGCGAGATCGAGCTGCGCGCCTCGAAGCGCACGAAGGTGTTCCGCCACGACATGTCGCAGATGCTGCGCGGCGCGCTGGCGGGCGAGGCGATGCAGGTGGCGCGCATCGTGAAGGACCTGCCCACCACGCTGGGCTCGCTCGGCACCGCGGCGGGGCAGGTGCTGGCCAACACGGGGTGGCTGGGCGGGCTGCTGCTGCGCGGCGCGGGCCAGGGCGACGGCGCTGGCGACGCCGATGCGGGCACGGGCAGGGGCGGCCGGCGCCGGCCCGCCAAGGTCAGCAACCTCTCGCTCGCGCCGCGCACGCCGCTCAACGTGTCCGTGACGCCCGAGCGCGCCTTCGCCAGCGTGTCGCTGCCCTTGCCCGAGCTGAAACTGCTGGCCAAGGCGCACGGCGCCACGCTCAACGACATCGTGCTGATGCTGTGCAGCACCGCGCTGCGCCGCCACCTGGCCCGCCACCAGGCGCTGCCGCGCAAGTCGATGGTGGCGGCGGTGCCCGTCACGCTGCGCGCCGCGGGCAACACGGACAGCGACAACCAGGCCACGATGAGCCTGGTCAGCCTGGGCACGCAGGTGGCCGACCCGGCGCGGCGCCTGCAGCACATCCTGGGCGCCACGTCGGCCATGAAGTCCACCATGGGGTCGCTGAAGAGCGTGCTGCCCACCGATTTCCCGTCCATCGGCGTGCCCTGGCTGATGGAGGCCGCGGTGTCGCTGTATGGCAAGGCCCGCGTGGCCGACCGCCTGCCGCCCGTGGCCAACGTCATCATCAGCAACGTGCCCGGCCCCGCCGTGCCCCTGTACCTGGCGGGTGCCCGCATGCTGGCCAACTGGCCCACGTCCATCGTGGTGCACGGCTGCGCGCTGAACATCACGGTGCAGAGCTACGACAAGCAGCTCGAGTTCGGGCTGATGGCCGACGGCCAGGCGATGCCGGACGTGCGCCAGCTGGCCGAGTCCATCGAGGTGGCGCTGGACGACCTGCGCGCACTGGCGCTGCCCGACCCCACGCGGGGGCCGGCCGCCGCGCGGGCGGCGCTGGGCACGGCCGTTGCCGAAACGGTTTCAAAGGCCGCGCGGGGCATCGCCCGTGCGGCGGTGCGTACGGCCGTCTCCAAAGTGGCGGGCCAAACCGGTGCACTCGCCGCGATCACCCGCAAGGGACGGCGCCAACAATGAATCGTCCAGGACGCCATCGGTGCCCGGACTGAATGCCAACAGGTAGTCCCCCATGGCCGTCTCCCGCCCGCTTCACCTCACCCGCCTGAACGACGTGGCGCCTCGCCACGACGCGCACGACCTGCTCGATGCGGACGTCGATGTCGACGTGGACGCCACCGCGCCGCATGCCGACGGCGACACCGCCCAGCGCCCGCCCGCCACGCTGCGCCCACCGCGCAAGCTGCTGCTCGCCATGGAGGGCCGCGTCGCGCTGGAACTGGTGGCCGGCCTGGCCGCGCGGCCCTGGCTGTCGCAGCTCGATCCCGGCGACGGCCACACCGTCATCGTCTTCCCCGGCCTGGGCGCGTCCGATATCTCCACGCTGCCGCTGCGCCGCTTCCTGATCAAGCAGGGCTATGACGTGCAGCGTTGGGGCCAGGGGCTCAACCTGGGTCCGCGCGACGGCGTGCTGGACGCCTGCCGCGCGCTGGTGCGCCACCACGCGGCGCGCAGCGGCCGGCCCGTGTCGCTGATCGGCTGGAGCCTGGGCGGCGTGTACGCCCGCGAGCTGGCCAAGGAGATGCCCGAGCTGGTGCGCTGCGTGATCACGCTGGGCTCGCCGTTCTCCGGCCCGCCGCAGTCCACCAACGCGTGGCGCTTCTTCGAGATCGTCAGCGGCCAGTCGGCGGAGCAGCACGAGCTGGCGGCCAACCTGCACGTGGCGCCGCCCGTGCCCACCACGTCCATCTACTCGCGCACCGACGGTGTCGTGGCGTGGCAGGCCAGCCTGAACGAGCCCGGCCCGCTAACCGAGAACATCGAGGTGCAGGCCAGCCACCTGGGCATGGCCGCCAACCCCATCGCGCAGTACGCGGTGGCCGACCGCCTGCGCCAGGACCCGACGCGCTGGCGCGCGTTCGACGCGCAGGGCGCGCGCAAGTGGTTCTTCAAGGCGGCGCCCACGCGCAGCGCGGCGTGGCAGGAAGCCGTGGCGTGAGCGCCGCGCGCCCCCGCGCGTGAAGGTCCGTGCCAACGGCCTCGACCTGGAGGTCGACGACCACGGCCCGCGCGACGGCGAGCCGCTGCTGATGATCATGGGCCTGGGCATGCAGCTCGTGAGCTGGCCCCTGCCTCTCGTGCAGAAGCTGGCCGACCACGGCTTCCGCGTCATCCGCTTCGACAACCGCGACGCCGGGCTCAGCCAGGGCTTCGACGACCGCGGCGTGCCCGGCCTGGCCGGCGCGATGCTGCGCTGGTTCCTGCACCTGCCCGTCAAGTCGCCGTACCGCGTCGCCGACATGGCCGCGGACGCGCGCGGCGTGCTGGACGCGCTGGGCATCGATTCGGCGCACGTCGTGGGCGCATCGCTGGGGGGCATGGTGGCGCAGCACCTGGCCGCCGATGCGCCGCAGCGCGTGCGCAGCCTGGTGCTGATGATGACCACCAGCGGCTCGCGCCGCCTGCCGGGTCCCACGTGGGCCGCGCGGCGCGCGCTGGTGTCCGCGCCCGCGCAGCGCACGCCCGAGGGCCTGGTGCGCCACCTGGAAGGCGTGTTCGACGTGATCGGCAGCCCCGCCTACCGGCCCGAGCCGCAGGTGCTGCACGACCGCGTGGTGGCCAACCTGGCCCGGGCCTACCGGCCCGCGGGCACCACGCGCCAGCTGGTGGCCGTGGCGGCCGACGGCGACCGCACGCCGCTGCTGGCCCGCATCACGGCGCCCACGCGCGTCATCCACGGCGAGGCCGACCCGCTGGTGCCGGTGGCCAGCGGCCGCGACCTGGTGGCGCGCATCGCCGGCGCGGTGGGCGATTTCATCCCCGGGATGGGGCATGACCTGCCGGAGGCGCTGCTGTCGCGCTTCGCCGACGGCATCGCGGAGAACGCGCGCCGGGCCTGATTCCGCTCAATGTCGAGCGCGCGTCCCGGTTCACGCTGGACGTGTCGTGCCATGGTCTCGACGCCGGTGCCCGGTGCCCCGCCGAATCCCAGGAGGGGGCTGGTGTCACCCGCGTTGGGGAGGCACGCGATCGGTGCCCGACCCAGAATGGACGGCAGTCCCCGACGGTCCTGCAGCACGGTGCGGCGGCCTCCTACAAGGCAGCCCCCTCGCAACTCGACCACAGGCGCGTTCATTGCCAGAAAGGGGTCACGTCAGGAGGTCCTATGCCCATGCTTTCCGCTTCCCCCACTCGTCAACGCCAGCGCCCCGGCCAGCGCACCGTGCCGCCCTTCGGCGAGCGCTGGGTGCCCGATGGCTACACCGGCCCCGTGGCCCTGCCCGGCACCGGCCGGATGGTCTACTGGACCGGCCGCATCGCCATCGGCCTGCGCTGGTCGCAGTCCTCGGCCACGAACGAGTCGAACCCTGCGTTCCAGATGTAAGGCCGCGCGCGGCGCCCGCGCCGCGCGTGCCGTGTCGCGTCAACGCACCGCTGCAGGGCGGGGTGCGCGTGCGCCTTCGCGCGCGTCGATCCATCGCCGCACCGCCTCGGCCGTCCACGGGCCATCGTCGAACGGCAGGTCATGGCCCGCGGTCGGGTGCGCCTGCATCGCCGCGCCCCAGGCCTGGGCCAGGCGTCGCGAGCAATCGATGTGCACCAGCCGGTCGTCCTCGCTCGCCAGCAGCAGCACCGGCACGGTGGAGTCGCCCGCCGGTGGGCGCAGCGGGCAGTCGCGCGGCGCGCTGAACCGCGCCGCCGCCCACAGCTGGCGCAGCGCATTGCGCATCGACACCGGCCGGCGCTTGCGGATCTCCACCCAGTCGTCGATCACGCGCGGCGGCGCCGGGCGCGTGTTGCACGTCAGCGCGTAGACCACCACCTCCTGGTCGCGGGGCGGCAGGCGACGCACCGCCAGCCCCAGCAGCGGACGCCAGCAGCGCGGCCGCAGGCGCTCCCAGAAGCGGCTGAAGGGCCGCAGGCTGGTGTTCACCAGCACCGCCGCCGCGATCTCCTGCGGCGCCATCCGCGCCCACGCCACCGTGACCATCGCCCCCAGGGACATCGCCAGCACGTGGTAGGGCGGCGCCACCTGGCGCGCGGCCAGCATCGCGCGGCAGTGCCGGGCCATCGCCTCCACGGACGTGGGGCTGGCGACGGTGTGTTCCGTGCCGTTGCCGGGCAGGTCCAGCAGCACCACGCGGTCCTTCGGGAACCGCGCCTGGAAACTGGCGATGAACGCGCCCCAGTGACCGCTCTCGCGCGTGAGGCCGCGCACCAGGACCCAGGTTCTCATCCGCGAATTGTCGCTGCTGCGGCAGGACGGCCCGGCGGCCGGGCGACGGGCATTGGGCCAGCGGCGCTACTTGCCCGGCACCACCACGGTGCGCGGTGGCCGCGCGGGGCGTGCACCGCCGGGTGCGCCGACCGCAACGCCGGCGGCTTCGCCCGCGCCATACCAGCGTGCCAGCGCGCGGTCCCGCGCGCGCACGCGATCCTCGCCCATGGGCAGCCACGCATCGCAGTCCACGGCGGCCACGCGCACGCGCTCGAGCCACGTGGACTGCCGATGCACCTCGCGTCGCACCCGCGCCGCCTGCATCGGGTTGAACAGGCCCCAGCGCGACAGCGCCTGCCACGGCTGGCGGCGCACCCAGCGCCACGAGCCGATCTCCAGCGTCAGGGGCAGCAGCAGGCCGCCGGCGCCGGTGGACGCGCGGGCGGCGGCCTGGTCGTAGAGGTGATCCCACAGGTCGCCATGGGTGGTGTACTGCAGGCTCTGCGGTTCCACCACGCGCCCCAGGCGGCGCGCCCGCGGCGAGCGCGGCACCGGCGCGATGCGCTCGCCCAGTGCATGGAACTCGGCCAGGTGGGCCACCGGGACTTGGCTACGCGCATGCGGGAACCACACGCGGTCCTGCACCCCGAAGCCCGAATGGCAGTCCACGCTGATGGCCACCCGGTGCGGCATCAGCTCGCGCTGCACCAGGGCGCACAGAGCAGCGCTCTCGGGCTCCATCGGCGCGCCGGGCGCACCGCGGAACCACGGCAGCGCCGGCCCCAGGCGGTGGCCGCCCACGCCCCAGGTGGCATCGGATGCCTCCACGGGCGCGTTGCGCATCAGGTCGACGCCACGGCCGTTGCATCGCGTGCCATGGGCCAGGCCCACGGGGTTCAGCAGCGGGACGAACACCAGGCGTTGGCGCTGCAAATGCGCCTGCAGCGCGCCGTCATGCGGCAGGCGCTGCAGCAGCGACGACAACACCGCCGTGACCACCTGCGTGCCGATCCGCTCCAGGCCATGTACGCCGCCCACGAAGGCCACGGCGGGCACCGAGGGGTCGGGGTTGCCGAGGGTGACGGCGTGTACGGCGTATGACGCGCCCTCAGCTCCGACGGCCGGCGCGGCCTGGCAGATCGTGTGGACCTCTACGCCTGGCCGGTCACATGCGTCGTCCAGCATCTGCAGGAGCGCGGTGATTTCCGGGGGCGGTGACGGCAGGCGGGCCATTTCGCGAAATTGTCATCGAACTGGCGTAGGCGGAGGCAACCGGCGCGCCTTCGAACGTGGTGGCGGGGGTGGTGGGCGGGGTTGGCCGGAGTGAAGTGAGGGACGAGCGCTTCGCTCGATTGCGAGTCCGTGCTTGCGGCAGGTCGGGCCGGGACCTGCTCCTCCGTCGCGACGTGGATTCCAACTTTTCCGCTGGACGCGGAAAAGTCGCGGGCTTT
>FTBV01001493.1_pt1 | contig 87860 bp, 77 predicted proteins | sample 1639281 | NCBI WGS metagenome assembly FTBV01 (sample SAMEA3914864, study PRJEB12502) | metagenome | biome: forest; material: soil | place: USA | collected 2012-03-12 | depth 0.3 m | reverse complement strand
CTTCAGGCTATGGAAGATGTGCTCGAACTGCGCCGGCGTGATCGGGCCAGGGATCAGCTTCTCGAGGAACTCCTGGGAAATCTGCGGCAGCGCAGCATCCGCCGCCCCAGTGGCGGGCTTCTTCGTCTTGCTTGGCATTCATGCTCCTTATGGACATGCTATGCCTCACACACGAAATTCCTGACAGGCCCTGGCCGCGTGCATGGACGACGGTGAGAACGACGTCCTGGCCTTCATGACGTTTCGTCAATGTCATTGGACTCAGACCTACAGCACGAACCTGCTCGAGCGACTGAAAGCGGAGATCAATCGCCCGACAGATGTCGTGGGCATCTTCCCCAATGAAGGCGCCATTACGCCCCTCGGGAGAGCGAGGATGTTGGAGCAGAACGATGAGTGGGCTTGAACCGCCGATACATGACCCCGGAGGGCCTCCAATCGCTCGGCGATACTCTTCTTACTCGGCTGTCCGCAGTGGCATGCTGAGCGGGTGAATCTCAGCCTTGCGGGGCTGACGACTTACACCACTCGCCGGGACATCACCAAAGCATCATGACAAGTATTCAACAGCGCGCCGAACTGCAACGCCGAATCTGGCAAATTGCCAACGATGTGCGCGGAGCGGTCGATGGATGGGACTTCAAGCAGTACGTGCTGGGCACCCTGTTCTATCGCTTCATCAGCGAAAACTTCATCGACTACATCACCGGCGGCGACCCCAACGTGGCCTACGCGGCCATGTCCGACGATGACGAGAGCATCGAGGCTGCCAAAGACGACGCCATCAAGACCAAGGGCTACTTCATCTACCCCAGCCAGCTGTTCGTCAACGTCGCGGCCAGTGCCAACACCAACGAGAGCCTGAACACCGACCTGGCCAACATCTTCAAGGCCATTGAGGCCTCGGCCAGTGGCTACCCCTCCGAGCTCGACATCAAGGGTCTGTTTGCCGACTTCGACACCACCAGCAATCGCCTGGGCAACACCGTCAAAGACAAGAGCTCTCGCCTAGCCGCCGTGCTGAAGGGCGTGGCCGAACTGGACTTCGGTGACTTCGATGCCAGCCATATCGACCTGTTCGGCGATGCCTACGAGTTCCTGATCTCCAACTACGCCGCCAACGCCGGCAAGTCAGGCGGCGAGTTCTTCACGCCACAGCAGGTGTCCAAGCTGATTGCGCAGCTGGCGATGCACGGTCAGACCAGCATCAACAAAATCTACGACCCGGCCTGCGGCTCGGGCTCGTTGCTGCTGCAAGCCAAAAAGCACTTCGATCAGCATCTGATCGAAGACGGCTTCTATGGGCAAGAAATCAACCACACCACCTACAACCTGGCGCGGATGAACATGTTCTTGCACAACGTGAACTACGACAAGTTCCACATCCAGTTGGGCAACACACTGGAAGAGCCGCACTTTTCGGAAGACCGGCCTTTTGACGCCATCGTCTCCAACCCGCCATACTCAGTAAAGTGGATCGGCAGCGACGACCCGACGCTGATTAATGACGAGCGCTTTGCCCCGGCTGGCGTGCTCGCGCCCAAATCCAAGGCTGACTTTGCCTTTGTGCTGCACGCTTTGAACTACCTTTCTGCCAAAGGGCGAGCAGCTATCGTGTGCTTCCCCGGCATCTTCTACCGTGGCGGGACTGAGCAGAAGATTCGCCAGTATCTGTTGGACAACAACTACGTCGAGAGCGTGATCTCGCTCGCCCCCAACCTGTTCTTTGGCACCACCATCGCCGTGAACATTCTGGTGCTGGCAAAAAACAAGAAAGACACCACCACCCAGTTCATCGATGCTAGTGGGCTATTCAAGAAAGAAACTAACAACAACGCGCTGCTGGATTCGCATATCGAGCAAATTATGGCGGTATTCGACAGCAAGGCCAACGTCGAGCATTTCGCCAAGTCAGTAGCGTTAGAGCAGGTGTCAGGCAACGAGTACAACCTGACAGTCAGTAGCTACGTTGTACCTAGAGATAACCGCCAGGCGGTGAATATTGGATCACTGAACTCCGAACTGAATACTGCCGTTACTCGAATTAATCAGCTGCGAGCTGACATAGACGCAATCGTTGCCAAAATCAACAAAAGCTCGGGTGGCGCAAGCTTTATGGAAGCCCTCCTGGACGGAATCGAGGTGGAGTGGCTAGCACTTGGAACACTTGGAGAATTGGTCCGCGGAAGTGGTCTGCAGAAGAAGGATTTTACTGAAACGGGCGTGCCAGCCATTCACTACGGTCAAATTTACACGTACTACGGCCTATCTACGACCAAGACAAAATCATTCGTATCGCCAGCTCTGGCAAAGCAGCTAAGAAGGGTTGACAAGGGCGACGTCGTTATTACAAATACGAGCGAAAACCTTGAGGACGTAGGCAAGGCGCTCGTTTATCTCGGCGAAGTTCAAGCTGTCACGGGTGGACACGCGACCGTTTTGAAACCTGGCGCATGCCTGTTGGGGAAATACTTCGCATACTTCACCCAGACTGACGAATTTGCCAGCGAGAAGAGAAAATTTGCCAAGGGGACAAAGGTAATTGACGTTTCCGCGACCGATATGGCGAAAATAAAAATTCCAATCCCATCCCCCGGTGATCCGGCAAAGTCACTAAAAATTCAAGCGGAAATCGTCCAAATTCTTGACGCATTCACCGAGTTGAGCGCCGAGTTGAGCGCCGAGTTGAGGGCTAGAAATAAGCAGTATGAATACTATCGCCATTTTCTCCTAAATTTCCGCAGGTCCGAATCGGCAGGGGTGTGAGATGGGTGAAACGCCAACTCAGATAGCTCAGAAGCTGGTAATAGCCAACAAAAAAGTGCAACTAATCTATGCCTTCAACGGTTCGGGCAAGACTCGTCTATCGAGGGCATTCAAACAGCTAATTGCCCCCAAGGAAGAAGGCGATGACGCGTCCTCGTCGGAGTTGGCAGACAAGAAGATGCTGTACTACAGCGCCTTCACTGAGGATCTGTTTTACTGGGACAACGACCTGAGCCGAGATGCTGAGCCAAAACTGAAGATCCAGCCCAATGCTTTCACTAAGTGGGTGTTGGAAGAGCAAGGCCAGGACCAAAGCATCACCACCACCTTTCAGCGCTACACCAGCGACAAGTTGACCCCGCAGTTCAGCGCAGATTTCTCGTCGGTCAACTTCTCTTTCGAGCGCGGTAACCAGCAGCCCGAGCCTCACATTAAGATCTCCAAGGGAGAGGAAAGCAACTTCATTTGGAGCGTGTTCAATGCCTTGCTGGAACAGGTGATTGCCGAGTTGAACATTCCGGAGGTTGCCGACCGTTCCACTGACGTATTCAACAACCTGACGCACGTTTTTGTGGATGACCCGGTGAGCTCACTGGATGAGAACCACTTGATCGAGCTGGCGGTCAACCTGGCTGGGTTGATCAAGTCCAGTGACTCCGGCCTGAAGTTCATCATCACCACGCACAGCCCACTCTTCTACAACGTGCTGTTCAACGAGCTCAGCAATAAGGCCAGCTATATGCTCGAGCGCTTCGAAGATGGCAGCTTTGCGCTCACTGAAAAGCAGGGCGACTCCAATAAGAGCTTTTCCTATCACCTGCACCTAATCCAGACCATCGAGCAGGCCATTACCGACAGCAAGGTCGAGCGGTTTCACTTCACGCTGCTGCGCAATCTCTACGAGAAGACCGCCAGCTTCTTGGGCTATCCAAAGTGGTCTGAACTACTGCCGGATGACAAGCAGCTGTACTACAGCCGCATCATCAACTTCACCAGCCACAGCACGCTGTCCAATGAAGCCGTTGCACAGCCCAACCCGCAAGAGAAGACCACGGTCAAGCTGTTGCTCGACCACCTGAAAAGCAACCACGCCTTTTGGCAGCCGCAGGGTGCCTGACCAATGAACGACTACAAGGCCATCGCTGAGTCCAAGAGCTTCATCGTCCTCGACCACTACACCCGCGAGTGGAAGGTCGCCGAGAGCTACCAGAACGAAAGTGATCTGGAGCGCGAGTTGATCCAGGATCTGGTCAATCAGGGCTACGAGTTCGCCTCGTCCATCAAGACCCCTGTGGACCTGCTGGCCAACGTGCGCGTCCAACTGCAGGCGCTCAACGCCGTACAGTTCACGGAAGGCGAATGGCTGCGATTCTTCGAGGCCTGGTTGGACAAGCCCAGTGATGGCATCGTCGAGAAGAGCCGCAAGATCCACGACGACTACATCCACGACTTCGTCTTTGACGACGGGCGCATCCAGAACATCTATCTGCTGGACAAGAAGAACGTCACTCGCAACAAGGTGCAGGTGATCAAGCAGTTCGAGCAGACGGGCACGCATGCCAACCGGTACGACGTGACCATCCTGGTCAATGGCTTGCCATTGGTGCAGGTAGAGCTGAAGAAGCGCGGCGTGGCCATCCGCGAAGCCTTCAACCAAGTGCACCGCTACAGCAAGGAGAGCTTCAACAGCGATCAATCACTGTTCAAGTTCTTGCAGCTATTCGTGATTTCGAACGGCACCGACAGCCGCTACTTCGCCAACACCACGCAGCGCAACAAGAACAGCTTCGACTTCACCATGAATTGGGCGAAGGCGGACAACACGCTGATCAAAGATCTGAAGGACTTCACGGCCACCTTCTTCCAGAAGCACACGCTGCTCAATGTGCTGATGCACTACTCGGTGTTCGACGTCAGCGACACGCTGCTGGTGATGCGGCCTTATCAGATTGCTGCCACGGAACGCATCCTGTGGAAGATCAACAGCAGCCGTCTGACCAAAAACTGGAGCAACGCGGAGAGCGGCGGCTTCGTCTGGCACACCACAGGCTCAGGCAAGACTCTGACCAGCTTCAAGGCAGCGCGCTTGGCCACGGAGCTGGACTTCATCGACAAGGTGTTCTTTGTGGTCGACCGCAAGGATCTGGACTACCAGACCATGAAGGAATACCAGCGTTTCTCGCCGGACAGTGTGAACGGCTCCGATAGCACGGCGGGCCTGAAGCGCAACCTGGAGAAGGATGACAACAAGATTGTCGTCACCACCATCCAGAAGCTCAACAACCTGATGAAGAGCGATGCTGACCTGCCCATCTACGACAAACAGGTGGTGTTCATCTTCGATGAGTGCCACCGCAGCCAGTTTGGGGAAGCCCAGAAGAATCTGAGGAAGAAGTTCAAGAAGTTCTGCCAGTTCGGCTTCACCGGCACACCCATCTTCCCAGAGAACGCTTTGGGCGCCGAGACCACGGCCAGCGTGTTCGGCCGTGAGCTGCACTCGTATGTGATCACCGATGCCATCCGTGACGAGAAGGTCTTGAAGTTCAAGGTGGACTACAACGATGTACGCCCGCAGTTCAAGGCCATCGAGACCGAGAAAGATGAGAAGAAGCTGGGTGCGGCGGAGAACAAGCAGGCCCTACTGCATCCGGATCGCATCCGCGAGATCACCCAGTACATCCTGACAAACTTCCGGCAGAAGACCCACCGCCTGCATGTGGGCAACAAGGGCTTCAACGCCATGTTTGCCGTCAGCAGTGTGGATACAGCCAAGCTGTACTACGAGTGCTTCCGGGAGTTGCAGAAGTCCAGCGACAAGCCGCTGAAGGTGGCCACTATCTTCTCGTTCGCGGCCAACGAGGAGCAGGACGCGATCGGCGACATCCAGGACGAAAGCTTTGATGTCTCGGCAATGAAGAGCAGCGCCAAGGAATTCCTGAGCGCGGCCATCGCCGACTACAACGCGCTGTTCAAGACCAACTTCAGCGTGGACAGCAACGGGTTCCAGAACTACTACCGAGACTTGGCCAAGCAGGTGAAGGCCAAGGAGATCGATCTGCTCATCGTGGTGGGCATGTTCCTGACGGGCTTTGACGCCCCTACGCTCAACACGCTGTTTGTCGACAAGAACCTGCGCTTCCATGGGCTGATGCAGGCCTACTCTCGCACCAACCGCATCTTCGACGCTACGAAGACGTTCGGCAACATTGTCACCTTCCGCGACCTGGAACAAGCGACCATCGACGCCATCACCTTGTTCGGTGACAAGAACACCAAGAACGTGGTGCTGGAGAAGAGCTACAAGGAGTACATGGAAGGCTTCACCGATGCGGCCACCGGAGAGGCGCGGCGCGGCTTCAAGGATGTGGTGCGGGAACTGGAGGCCCGTTTCCCTGACCCGGCAGCCATTGAGAAAGAGTCCGACAAGAAGGCCTTCGCCAAGCTGTTCGGGGAGTACCTGCGCGTTGAGAACATCCTGCAGAACTACGACGAGTTCGCCAGCCTGAAGGAGCTCCAGACTGTTGACCTGACGGATGCCGCCGCAGTAGAGGCGTTCAAGATCAAGCACTACTTGAGCGATGAAGATCTGACGGCACTGCAATCCATCACGCTCCCCGCGGAGCGGAAGATCCAAGACTACCGCTCCACCTACAACGACATGCGCGACTGGCTGCACCGCGAGAAGGCCGGCGCCGAGAAGGACAAGTCGACCATCGACTGGGATGACGTGGTTTTTGAGGTGGACCTGCTGAAGTCGCAGGAAATCAACCTGGACTACATCCTGGAACTGATCTTCGAGCACAACAAGAAGATCAAGAGCAAGACCGAGTTGGTGGACGAGATGCGGCGCGTGATTCGTGCAAGCCTGGGGAACCGCGCCAAGGAAAGCCTGCTGGTCGATTTCATCAACCAGACCGATCTGGACCAGCTCGGCGACAAGGCTAGCGTGATCGGCGCGTTCTTCAAGTTTGCCCAAGCTGAGCAGCAGGGTGAAGCGCAAGATTTGATCGCAACGGAGGGCCTCAACGCCGAGGCAGCGAGGCGCTACATCACCGCTTCACTCAAGCGAGAGTTCGCCAGCGAGAACGGCACCGAGCTGAATGCAGTGCTGCCCAAGATGAGCCCGCTAAACCCACTGTTCAAGATCAAGAAGCAGACAGTCTTCCAGAAGATCGCTGCTTTCGTTGAGAAGTTCAAGGGCGTGGGCGGAGCGATTTAATCGCACCGTCGGTGTTTGGTGACTAGATGCAGCCGGTCACAGTGCGTACACGCAACGCTCGTCAACGACAGTCGAGTTGCGGGCCGCCGATGGCAAGCCAATTGGTGCCGGAAAGGCTGACACCGCGTGCATCTGCAGTGGTTTACCGGAAAAATTCCTGTAGAACGGCCCGGTTGGGTTGGACGTCGAGCACGAGCCGTCTGTCCGCCGCTCGCCATCGACCCGACAGGTAACTGGCGAGCGCTGACCGGGCCGCGCGACTGCGGCGTACTCGGCAGCGTGCGCGTCGGCGATTATCAGAGCGCGCTCGCGAGGTTGAAGGCCACGCGCGTGCTCGTGCGCGTCACGGACGGCGCCGTCCATGTCCTGAATCAATCGGCCTTTCGGCTGCGCCTCGAGAACGTGGCGCGCCAGCAAGAAGAGCTCCCACGGTGCCGGTTGCGGACTGGCGCCCGCTAAACCAAGGTGCGCGACCTATGGGATCGTCTTCTGCTCGTTGCCCCAGCCTGCGCGCCCAGCCACGAAGCCCTTGCCAGTGTCGTCAGGCGTGAAGCTGAACACGATGCGACCGGGCGTCTCCGGGTGATCGTCAGGCAGCACGCGGTAGCCAGTGACGACACCGCCGAAGTACGATTCCTCGGCCTGCTTCTCGTGGAAGTAGATGCGCTGGCCGACGAGCGATGCCGCCTTTGCCTCGGTCACGTCCCAGTTACCGCTCTCCCAGGTTGCGCTGCCACGCTCGATGGGGCGCTGCTTGCGCATTTTTTCGATGAAACAGATCGCTGTCGGCATGCATTCTCCTGAAGGCTACAGCCCAAAGTATTTGATAACCTGGTTGATCGGCTGCAAGTCTGCCTCTGTCAACTCGCGCTCGCTGTTGACCATCAGACCAGCATGCACGCAGTTGTTGCGGCCCTTGCGCAATTCTTCGAGCTGGCTGATGGGGAATCCGGGCGTCCCGTCGAGCTTCAGCACGCGGATGTAGTCGAGCATCTTGTTCATGCCCAGACCCCGATCGTCTTTGAGCAGCTTGGGGTTCACGCCCTGCTCGATCAGCATCTGATATAGCAGCACTTCGCAGATCGCACCGGCGAGCACCATCGCCGTGCGGAAGCGCTTGTTCGCGACGTTGAGCAGGAAATCGCTATGGAGATCGCCGATGACGGTCGTGAAGCGGTTGTTGGTCTTTACGACAGCGAACTCACTGACCAGCTTGATCGCCTTGACGCTCGCGGGAAGCGGAACCGGCACAGCGTGGAAGAACTTACGCGGCAGCCGCACGAAGACAGCGCCAGTCGCGTTCTCGACAAGATGGTTGGCGACCTCTTCGTGGGCAAGGTACCAGGACAGGTACGCCTGCGTCACTTTGTGCTCAGTCGCAAAATCGTTCGGGATGATCGGCTCCTGGAAGCTGCGATACACGGCTTCCTTCGGCAGGATTCTGAGGCGCAGCCGCCGATCACCAGTCGCAATGAGGACAAGCGTTCCAGTCGGCAGAACCTCGTTCTGTCGGACCTTCTCAATGAGCGATCCCAGGGGGAAGCGTTTGCAGCCAGCGAACTTCGAGTCGAGGAAGGACGTTAGCTTCGAAGTCACAAGCTACTTCGCGATGGCGGGATACATGTCGTCGATCCAGACGACCTCGTCTGCATAGGACTGCAGGTCGGTCGAAAGGTTGGACTGCAGGCCGCTGATCCAAACCTCCTTCTTGAGATCCGACTTCACGTACGAGATAGCCTGCTCGAAGTCGCCGTCGCCCGCAGAGAGGATGAGCCTGTCGTACACGCCCTGAACAGCCAGTTTGATCATCAGGGTCGCGATAGCGACGTCAACACCCTTCTGCACTTCGCGGTCGAACTGCGTGCCGCAGCTAGGACAGCGGCAGTGCATGTCCTTAAGCTTGAAGAGCTCCACGCGCACTTTCGGGCCGCTCGGCGGTGCCGATTTGATCCAGGTGTGGAACGCGTTCTGTTGATCCGTCGCCGGGTCCGGCGTCGAGTTCAGGAAGTAGCTTTCGTAGATGGGTTCGCCGTTCAAGCGGATGAGCTCTTTCTTGAGCTTTAAGTAGTCGAAGGGACGGCCACGCCCAACGTTGAACATGTACGCGCCGTCGATGATCCAGACAGTTTTCACGCTCCCTCTCCTTGTGCGAGGATTTTAGGCTTGCCCTTATGTCTTGACTGCAGGTATGCGTGATGATCGTCCTCGAGCCGGAGTGACCTGCTCTGCCGCGCCGCCGGTCCCGCAGCCGCAACGTCAAAAGTCAGAAACACGACGTCTACCCGCCGCGAGAGAGGAGGCAGCACGACACCATCGAGGTCGGTGAACGCACAGCCCCCGATGGCGGCGTCGCGTTTGGCGCCCGCGTGGCCACGCAGCGCCATTTCGATCGCTACCTGGCCGCGGCCCTCGCTACTCTGCCGTGCGCCCCTTTGGTAGGGAAGCATCGGCTTTGAATAAACTGTACGAGCAGTCTCCCGGTTGCCTCCGCTACGTTAAAGAGCTCCGCAAACGTGCATCAAATAGTCTTGCCGTGTGTCCGTATTGCGGGCTCCCGGGTCGATTGACTCTCGACCACTAGCTTCCTCGTGACGTAAAGGCATTCCCGCACTTTTCAATTTTGTCATTCAACCTCGTCCCGGCTTGCGATGCCTGCCAGTCTGCAAAGAGCAATCGTTCCCCCGAATTGGGCATTCGGGGACTCGGCGCAACGCGACGAAATGCGTCGCACGGGATTGCGAAGCCTTCGCCGGCTGTGGCGAACGCGCGAGCACATGCACAATATGCTCGAAGGGCGGCACGGCGCCAAGCTGATCGGTTAATTCACCCCTACTTCGACGACTTTCTGCTGGGTGAGGTTTGGCGATTCGTGCCGAGCGACCCTAATCGCCCGCTCGAGTCGTTGATGTTGACCGCCACGCGCGCGAAGGGGTCCCCGGCGACTATCGTGAACTATCACATTGGAGTACTGGGGCTTCAGGAGCGGAGCCTCAGGGAGGTACGCCACGCCTATCGATTCGCAGTGACATCGCTTCGAACGGCAGGTCACCAACGTGCAAGCGGTTAAGGACGAGGCGAGGATTCTCTTGCAGAGCTCAGTCGAAAAGACGCGCACCAAGAACAGCATTGACTGCACGCTCTTTCGAGTAATTTGCGAGGTACCTCAACTTACTGAAGCGCTGCTTCGGCGAGTTCAGGAGCCTGCGCCGGGACTCACGGTGCGGAGTCGGGGCATCAGACTCTGATCGCAACGCGCTGGTCGACGATAAGCCATTCAGACTTCATGCCATCCCCGTTCGCGGCCCGCTGTGCTTTTGGAGTGGAGACTCATTGCGGCGCAATGCGGAACATCGTTCCCGCACCCTGACCGCCCGCTTCTCCATTGCCGCCGAATTCCGTGGTCCCGACCAACGACCCATCTGGCAGTCGAGCCAGCCCTCCTGCCGGCCGCGTGCCATCCTTGCCCCCAGCAAACGTGTGCAGGGTGGTGTAGGTGCCGTCCAGGCCGAGCCGGAAAACGGTACCGAACGAGTTGTTGTCCTTATCCCCGCCCCCCAGCTGCGTCACCCCATACAACGTCCCGTCGGGAAGCGGCAGCAACGGCTGCTGAACGAGACCGACGAGGCTGCCTGGATACGGCGCATACACATGCAACGTCGTATACCCGCCATCCATCGTCAACCGCATGATGCTGCCGTTGTCGCTGCCTCCCGAATCCGCACCCGCCACGATGGCGCCGCTGTCGTCAAACGCGAGGGCACCAACCTCACTGCCCTCGCCGGGCCCACCCAGGGTATGCAGCACCGACAACTGCCCCTCGGTGCTCGAACGCCAGATGGCACCAGGCAGTGGCGGCGGAAACCGCGACCCGTCGTCGTGGTAGCGGGTCTGCGTCGAGCCATAGAGCAGCCCGTCCGGACCCTCGATGACAGGCCCCGGGTACATGCCGACCGCCTCGTCAACCTTGCGGAACGTGTAGAGCGTGGTGAACGTGCCATCCGGCGCCAGCCGGAACAGGTTGCCGTAGCTGGCGACCCCGCCGTTGTAGGTGGTCCCGTAGAGGTTGCCATCGCGCGCACGAATCACGCCGCTCGTGGCGCCGCGCCCGTCGGTGCCGTCGAACGCATGCAGCACCGTCATGGCGCTGCGCAGGGGATCGAAGCGCCAGACGGCGCCGTACCCCTTCACGGCGTGGTTGGTGGTCGTGCCGACCAGGCTGCCGTCCGCGTCTCTCCACAGCCGCCCCGCGGGGTGGCAGCCTTCGACGGCGGCCTTGAAGGCGTGCACTTCACTCACCGAGCCATCTGCGGCCACGCGCAGCAGGGTGCCGCAGCCATAGCCGGCGCCCAGGCCGCCGTTGCCATTGACGACGTAGCCGTTGCCGGCGTCATCCAGCAGCAGTCCCCCGGCGGGGCCGTAGCCCTCCGTGGCCGCGTCCATGCGATGCACCACCTGGTAGCGCCCGGGGGTGGCGGCCCCGGACGGCGTGATGACGAGGCTCGCGGTCAGGACGGCGAGCGCGGTGACGGAGGCAGGAACGGCGTGGCGTGGCATGGGCTCTCCTTGGGTTGATCCACTTCTCATCGGCGGTGATCCACCGGATCGATTGTGCGCGCGGCGACGCGGCCGATGATCGCGCCGTTGGACGTTGCCAGGGCCTCGACGCTAGAGTGGGCCCGATGACCACCTCGCCTCTGGACGATCGAATCCGCGATGCGATCAAGCGCCTGTTGGCCAGTCGCGCCGACACCGCGACGATCTGTCCGTCGGAAGCCGCGCGCGACGTCGAGCCTGCGGACTGGCGTGGGCTGATGCCACGCGTCCGGGACGTCGCGCTGGCAATGACCAGGGCGGGTGAGATCGAGATCACGCAAGGCGGACGCGTGCTCTCGATCACGAAGCCGCTTCGCGGCCCGATCCGGCTGCGAACTGCCAAGCGGTGAGGTCGCCGGCCACATACCCCGTACCGTATAGGCGTTGCGACCTTGGGCACCGCCCAAGTCGCGCTGCCGGCGCGCACATTCCCCCGCCCGAGGGAAGCCGGGCGATGGATCGTCCGGCCCGGCTCAGGCATGACAGGGACGGGCACACCCCGACTCGCACGCGTCCCTATTCATAGGGAGTTGCACACACGCACCTGAACGATAGATTAGCGCCCGATTCAACAGGACGCCTCCATGATCTACACCCCCCAGACCCACCAATGCTGGCACGAACGCGACCGCGCCAGCCACGACAAGCTGGTCCACGACTACCTCGACGCCGGCTGGAGCCTCATTGCCCTCAACATCTCGGGCGACCCCGCCAATCCCTCCTATGCCGCGGCTGTGGCCAAGCCAGGCGTCGCCTCCGGCACCCAGGCCTTCTCCCATCTCACCTTCGCCGAGTTCCAGCAGAAGTTCCTGGACATGGCGGCCGCGAAGATGGGGTGCTACCTGATCTCGGCCACCGGGCCGGTCGGGTCGGCGGTGTACGCCGCGGCCTTCCGCCCGATGGCGCAGACGCCGCTCACACGCCACCAGTTGAGCCGGGAAACCTTCGATGCCCTGAACCTGCAGGCCCAGCAGGACGGCGCCATCCTGCTCACGGCCGACGTGTTCGGCACGGCGGCGGCACCGTCCTTCTGCGCGGTGTGGGGTCCCAATCCCGGCCAGGTGGCCTGGAACGCGCAGGCGGTCGACGTCGACCCTTCGGAAGCGCAGCAACGCTACGACGCCAGCACCTCCGCGCGCGCCCGCATGGCGCTCGTGGCGGCGATGCCGTCGGGGCACCTGCTGGAGATGTACGTGGATTCGCGCATTGGCAAGACGGCCAGTCGCGGCAACCTCAGCGCGGCGGAATACCAGCAGCAGTACGACCTGCTGGCCAAGCAGGGCCTGTTCCCGGTGTCGATCTCTGCGGATGGCTCGGGCGGGGCGCGGCGCTACCACGCGATCTGGGCGACCACCGACGAGGTGAAGCCGCGCAAGTGGAATGCGACGGGGCCGGGCCCGGCGGTGCCGGACATCGACAGCGCCGTGCAGAAGTTCATGCAGGCCCATCGCCTGCGCGGGGCGGCGCTGGCGGTGTGCAAGGGCACGCGGCTGCTGTACACGCGCGGCTACACCTGGGCGGAGGACGATCACCCGACGATGACGCCGACGACGCGGTTCCGCCTGGCCAGCGTGTCCAAGACGTTTGCCGCGGTGGCGATCTGGCGGCTGATCCAGCAGGGCCGGCTGAGCCTGGACACGAAGCTGGGCGACGTGCTGGCGATCCGCCAGCCGGATGGGTCGCCGGCCAAGGTGAACCAGTTCGGCAGCATGAACCAGGTGACGATCCAGCACCTGCTGGAGAGCCGCTCCGGCATCGAGCAGAGCTGGGACGTGAGCGTGCAGGCGGTGGCGATGGTGAAGGGGGCAACGCTGCCCTGCCGTGCGGACACGTTGCTGCAGTACCTGGCCACGCGGGAGCTGACGGGCACGCCCGGGGACACGGACAACACGGTGTACGGCAACATCGACTACCTGCTGCTGGGGCTGGTGCTGGCGGCCAGGCAAGGGTCGTCGGTGATCGATGCCCTGCACGCGTTGGTGCTGGATCCGCTGCAGTTGAAGAACACGGGCCTGGCGCGCTCGCTGGTGGGCGACCAGGACCCGCACGAGACGCCGTACCACGTGACCGCGTTCCAGCGGCCCCTGCCGGACCTGGATCCGAAGACGGGCCAGCAGATCGACCAGGCGGACACGCTGGACCCGATCCGGATCTGGCCCAGCCGCGTCACGCCCGGCACGCCGCTGCAGCCCGTGCAGTACGGCGGCGAGGTGGACTACGAGCTGATGTCCACCTGCGGCGGCCTGTCGGCCTCCGCGGTGGACGTGGCGCGGCTGTATGCGATGTTCTCGTGCCGCTGGCAGAACCCGGTGCTGACGACGGACTCGATCTTCCAGATGGAGTTCTGGGCAGCGCTGGCGTCGGCCGGGCACCGCGGCCCGGACGGCGAGCGCTCGCACGGCTACCACGGCTTCGACGGCGTGTACTTCCCGGACATCACGCACAACGTGGCGTCGATCTCCAAGGGCGGGTACCTGCGCGGGATGGGGTCGGAGGCCTTCGGCTGGACCGGGCCGGACAACTTCAGCTACGTGCTGCTGTACAACGGCAACGCCTACGCGCACGAGCCGACGAAGTGGTTCCAGGCCGCCGACGGCACGGGGGTCGGGCCGGCGTCCTGGGCCAAGAACCAGGGTGGGCCGACGGACTGGGGCGCGACAGACCTGTTCGTGAGCGAGTACCACCTGCCGGTGATGGTGGCGGAGGCGCCGCCCGGTGCGCCGAAGACCGCGCCGCCGTCGCCCCCGCCGAAGATGGCCCCGGCGACTTTCGATCGCCTGCTGCAAGGCGTCCACGCACCGACGCCGTCGGCGGACGACTACCAGCGGATGGTGCAGCGGTCGATGGGAACGCGGCGCCAGGTGCGTGCGCGGGGATGAGGGCGGCCGTTGACCTGAAGCGGCGCCACCGGTCCGCCCTACGCGCTCATCGCAGCGACCGCGATCCTTGCGGAGCCTGCGCCTCCGACGAGGCGCCGCCCATTGCGGCCGCGGGGCCCTGCAACGCCGCATCCATCTTCGCCTGCATCAGGTCCATGAACGGCAGCGCCACCGGCGTGCCGTTCACCACCAGCTTGCCGTCCACGAACGTGAACTCGGACGTCACGGCATCACCGTCCGCCACCAGGAAGTGCCGCTGCACCATCTCCTCGCGGCCGGCCGGCATGACGCTGTCGCCCTTCAGGCGCAGGTGGCCCGAGGCCTTCAGCATCTTCGCGGCGTTCAGCGGCTGGCCATCCGGGGTGGCCAGCACCTCCAGCTGCGTGGCGCCGTCCACCGAGCCGTCGTCCAGCGTGCCCGACACCTTGTCGATGGCCACGTGGAAGCCGCGGCGCAGCACCTGCGTGATGGCGGCGGTGAGCGCCTGGGTGTCGGGCGTGCCGGCGGCGGTGTGCTGGACGCCGCAGCGGCCGTCCGCGGCGCTGTTGAGGCGCTGCAGGTCGGCGATGGCGATGCCGTCGAACGAGACGTCCAGGCCCAGGTTGGACAGCGACTTGTTGCCAGCCTTGGCCGACGCCAGGCGGTACGTCACCTTGGCGCCCAGGATGTCCTTGTCGGCCTTCATGGTGGCCTCGGCGCGGAAGCCGTGCGCGGTGAGCTGGCGCGACGTGATGTCGTCGATGGAGAAGGCCGAGGTGCCGTCGTAGCGGCTGCCGTTCATCTCGATGTGGGCGGCCACGTTCTTGATGTCGACCGACTCGCGGTTGGCGACGTGGATCGAAGGCCAGACCACGTCCACCTTGACCGACTTGGCGGGCACCACGCGGGCGTGCACGTCAATGGGCGTCATCGTCAGGCGGGTCGCGCCCATCAGCGTGGCGTTGGGCGCCAGCGTGATCTGCTGGTCGGTGTTGCCATCGGCGTCCAGCGTGCCGTCGCCTTGCGCCACCAGCACCACGACGGGCGGCTTGGCCGGCGGGGGCGGCGTGAGGGCGGCGGTGGGCAGCGCGGACGGGCCGGTGGCCAGGTCGGCGGGCGGGGCCACGTCCATCTGCCAATGGATGTGGCGCGCGCCGAACGGGTTGAAGCCCTGGTTCACCTGGTACGTGAGGTGGGCGATCTTGGTGTCGGCTGCCTGCGCGGCGCTGGTGCCGAGGCACTGCGGGTGCAGCAGGATGTCCATCTCGCCCCAGGCCTGCAGCAGGCCGAAATGCGACTGGGTGGTGGCGACGCGGATGCCGCTGCTCGGATCGATCAGCGCGGCGTCGCGCAGCTTGTTGGCGACGGCGCGTTGCGTCGACCAGGATGCGCCGGCCCAGCCGGCGACGAGAACGAGTGCGACACCGCCGAGGGCCAGCGGCTTCATCTTCATGGACATGTTGGTTTTCCTCCCGGGCGGCATCGTAGCGGGTCTGGCTTGCGAAAAGGCGAGGGGTCTCCCCAGGCGCGGCGGGTCGGCCGCCACCCGGGCCCCCTACCATGTCGCTCCCGTCCACGAACCCGCCCCCCGCGCGCCGCCATGAGCCACTCCCTCCGCAACTCGCCCGATGGCTTGGCCGTGGGCATCGTCGGCGCCACCGGCCTGGTGGGTGAGTTCATGCTGCGCTTGCTGGCCGAGCGGGGCTTCCCGGTGCGGAACCTGCGCGTGTTCGCGTCCGCGCGGTCGGCCGGCAGGACGATGTCCTGGCACGATCGCCTCGTGACCGTGGAGGATGCCGCGACGGCGGATTACACGGGCCTGGACATCGTCTTCTTCTCGGCGGGCGGGTCCACATCGCTGGCGCTGGCGCCGCGCGTGGCCGCGGCGGGCGCCATCGTGATCGACAACTCGTCGGCGTGGCGGGGCGACCCTGATGTGCCGCTGGTGGTGGCGGAGGTGAACCCGTCGGACCTGCAACACCTGCCCAAGGGCATCATCGCCAACCCGAACTGCACGACGATGGCGGCGATGCCCGCGCTGAAGCCGCTGCACGACGCGGCGGGCCTGAAGCGGTTGGTGGTGAGCACGTACCAGGCGGTGTCGGGCGGCGGGGTGGCCGGCGTGGACGAGTTGCAGCGCCAGCTGGGGGCCGCCACCGGCGCCACCGATCGCCTGGTGCGGGACGGCGCGGGCGTGGATTTTCCGGCGCCGGCCAAGTGGCAGGTGCCGATCGCGTTCAACGTGGTGCCGCTGAACTACCGCCTGGTGGAGGACGGCTACACGGAGGAAGAGATCAAGCTGCGCGACGAGACGCGCCGCATCCTGCACCTGCCGGACCTGCCGGTGTCGGGCACGTGCGTTCGCGTGCCGGTGTTCACGGGGCACTCGGTGTCGATCAACGCGGAGTTCGAGCGCCCGCTGTCGGCCGAGGAGGCGATGGCGCTGCTGGCGCGCGCGCCGGGCGTGGTGCTGGCCGAGGTGCCCAACCCGCTGCAGGCCACGGGCCGTGACGAGGTGTTCGTGGGCCGCGTGCGCCGCGACCCGACGGTGCCGCACGGGCTGGCGCTGTTCGCGTGCGGCGACAACCTGCGCAAGGGGGCGGCGCTGAACGCGATCCAGATCGCGGAGGTGCTGCGGGACATGCAGCGTGAGGGCGTCGGCACGCGAGGGCGCGGGTGATGCGACGGGCGCCTGTGGCGACGACGTCGACTCGACCATGAACGCCTGAGCAGCGCGGCGGAATCCAGGCAAAAGGCCGCTCGCCGGGCGGCGCCTGCCGGAGACCGCTGATGACCGCCTTCCTGTCCAGACCCGCCGTTTCGGCCCTCGGCGCCATGGCCGCGGGCGCGCTTGCCGTCACGATCCTGGTGCTGGCCCCGGTGACGGCGCCGGCCGCGGCCAGCACGACGGTGCTGTCCATCGACTTCGAGGACGAGGCCCTCGGGCCGCTGGGCCCGCCGTGGTCGGTGGCGCCGCCCTCGGGGCCCAGCGCCGTCTCGGTGGTGGCCGCCGGCGCGCACGGGCACGCGATGGCGCTGCAGGGCGACGTGGGGGAGGGCGCGTTCGTCACCGCGTCGACGGCGCTGTCCACCTCGTCGCGCCGCGTGACGGCGCTGGTCGACATCCGGCCGTCGGCGGGCTCGGCGTTCGTCTGGTCGCTGACCGGGGCGGGCGATTCGATCGGCGCCCGGCGCGTGCGCCTGCAGGTGGCGCCGGGCACGGGCGTGCTGGTGGCCCAGACCTCGCCGTCGGGCAGCACGTCGTGCGGGCCCTTGCCCGCGGGGGCCTGGACGCGCGTGACGCTGGTGGTGGATGCGCGCCACGAGCCGCACACGTTCGACGTGAGGATCGGCGGGATGCCGACCGCCTGCACGGGCGTGGAGACGGGCCTGGGCCCGCCGTTCGACGGGGTGGGCGTGATGGACGCCTCCAACGCGGGCTGGGGCGGCGACGTGCTGTTCGACAACTTCCGGGTGATTGCGAAGTAGTGTTGCGCCGGCGGCCCGGGGGTCAACGACGCCAGCTTGCGCCGCGTTGAACAGGGGCACCTTCCCCTCGTCCAACCGGAAGCACATCTTGAAACTCACGCACGTCCTCCTCCCCCTCGTCCTTGCGTGCGCTTGCGGCGGCGCGTTCGCCCACACCGGCCACGGCCACGTGCGGCACCACATGTCGCACGCGTCGCACGCCCGGCATGGCCATGGTGGCCTGCATCACGCGGGCCACGGCGCCCGCCACGCCAGCGCGCACCGCACGGTGCACCTGGCGCACCGGGGCGCGCACGCCGGCACCCCCGTCCGCGGCTGACCGGCGCGGCCGACGCGGCCTTCGCCGCCCCGGCCGTGCGCCGTTGTCCTACAGGCGGGGCGCCCACTGCCGGGCCATAGTGCGCGGTAGAGCCCTCGAAGCCCGAAGACACAGCCTTCCGACCCCGCAGAGACAGCCCCGCTGTCCACACAGGAGCCTGCCATGAATTTCCGTCCCGCCCTTTCCGCCATCGCCGCAGCCATCCTGCTGCCGCTGGCCGCGCCGTCCTGGTCGGCCGTGTCCGTCTCGGTCAACTTCGGCCCGCCGCCGCTGCCGGTGTACGAGCAGCCGGTCATCCCGGGCGACGGCTACATCTGGACCCCCGGCTACTGGGCCTGGGACGACGACTACGGCGACTACTACTGGGTGCCGGGCACCTGGGTGATGGCGCCGCGTCCGGGCTACCTGTGGACCCCGGCGTACTGGGCCTGGGAAGGCGTGGGCTTCCGCTTCCACGAAGGCTACTGGGGCCCGCACATCGGCTTCTACGGCGGCATCAACTACGGCTTCGGCTACTTCGGCAACGGCTATGAAGGCGGCCGCTGGGATCGTGGGCACTTCTACTACAACACGGCCGTGAACAACGTGCCGCGCACGGTGGTGCACAACACGTACATCCAGAACGTGACCGTCAACGTGAACACCCCGCGCCCCAGCTTCAACGGCGGCAACGGCGGCGTCAACGCGCGCCCGACGCCCGAGCAGGAACGCTTCGCTCAGAACACCCATGAGCACCTGCAGCCCACCTCGCACCAGATGGAGCAGGAGAAGGTGGCGCTGCGCATGCCCGAGCTGCGTGCCGGCCAGAACCACGGCGCGCCACCCATCGCGGCTACGGCCAAGCCGGCGGAGTTCCAGTCGCCGCAGGTGGTGAAGGCGAAGAACGCGCCGACCGTGTCCGGCCCGCCGCCGCGGCAGGGTGGGGCGGCCGGTGAAGGTCGCAACAACAACGCCGGCAACGCGAACACGCCGAACAACCCGCGCAACAACGAGGCGGGTCGGGGCGCGGAGCCGGGCAACACCGGCATCAACGGCAACAACGTCCCTCGCCCGGGCAACGAGCCGCAGCGCCCGCAGCGCGACATGAACCGCGGGCAGCCGCAGGGCGGGCAGGCGCAGCCGCAGGGTGAGCAGCCGCAGACGCCGCAGCAACAGCAGCAGCACCAGCGGCCGGGCCGCGGCCAGCAGGCGCAGCCGCAGGGCGAGGCGCCGCCGGCGGCGCAGCCCCCGCAGCAACATGGCCGCCCAGACCGCCATCCGCCGCAGGGCCAGCCGGCGCCGCAGGCGCAGCCGGTGCCGCAGCCGCAGGAGCGTCCGCAGGCCCCGCCGCAGCCCGAGCGGCACCCGCAGGCGCAGCCGCAGCCGCAGGCCCAACCGGCGCCCGCGCCGGCGCCGCAGCCGGAGCGTCGCGCGCCGGAGGAGAAGAAGCGGCCGGACGAGCGTAAGAACGAGCGTTGAGCTCCTTTCCCAGAGCGCCGTCTCGCGCGGTGTCCTGATGTCGACACGGCGGCCTCCGGGCCGCCGTTTTCATGGCCGCGCGCGATCGGGTTCGACGGCCGCGATCACGACAGCGCGGATCGCACGAAATGGGCCTTGGCCTCGGTGTACGCCTCCCGGTCGTTCCGGTGCTGCCTCGCCAGTTCGGCCTTGAGGGCCGCGTAGCGGGCGGCGGCTTCCGGATCGGCGCGCAATCGATCGCGGAACGCCAGGTGTTCGCGCCAGGCCGTCCCGCCGTGGACAACGACATGGAGGTGATGCGTGCGCCGCCCGTCGGCCCAGCGCATGAACCACTTCCGATCGTGCAGCGTCGCGTTGAATTCGTCGGACGTCGAATAGCCGTTGGCGCACAACTGGCGTGACAGCACGTCCACGCCGTCGAAGGACGCCACGCCGGCCAGGAGGTCGATGATGGGCTTGGCGCTCATGTGCGGAACGGCGGTGCTGCCGATGTGCTCGATGGCCGCGAAGGCGCCCGGGAACAGGGTCAAGAGGCGTTGGTGTTCCTGCGTGAATGCGGCTGGCCAGAGGGGGTCGTGGGGGACGAGTTCCACGGGTTCGTGGATGGCGGCCAGCAGGGATTCCTCGTCGGTCATCGGGGGAAGCCGAATGCGGGGTCAGGTCGGGACCTGACCCCCTCGCTGGGTTAGACGGCCGCCAGCCCGCGCGCGATGTCCGCCTGCAGGTCCGCCAGCGCCTCCACGCCCACCGAGAGACGGATCAGCGTGTCACCGATGCCGATCTTGGCGCGGTGATCCGCCGGGATGGACGCGTGGGTCATGATGGCCGGGTGCTCGATCAGGCTCTCGACGCCGCCCAGGCTCTCGGCCAGGGCGAACAGCTTGACCGTCTCCAGGAAGCGCGTGGCGCCCCCCAGGTCGCCCTTCAGCACCACGGAGATCATGCCGCCGCCGCCGCGCATCTGGCGCTTGGCCAGGGCGTGCTGCGGATGGCTCTCCAGGCCCGGGTAGTGCACCTTCTCCACCTTGGGCTGCCCCTCGAGCCACTGCGCCAGGGCCAGCGCGCTGGCGTTGTGCCGCTCCATCCGCAACGCCAGCGTCTTCACGCCGCGCAGCGCCAGGAACGAGTCGAACGGGCCGGCGATGGAGCCCACCGCGTTGTGCAGGAAGGCCAGCTGCTCGGCCCACGCGGCCTGCCGCGGCTCGCGCCCCACCACCACCAGGCCGCCCACCAGGTCGGAGTGGCCGTTGAGGTACTTGGTGAGCGAGTGCACGACGATGTCGAAGCCGTGGTCCAGCGGGTTCTGGCCCCAGGGGCTGGCGAAGGTGTTGTCGGCCACGGCGATCAGGCCGTGCTCGCGCGCGATCGCGGCGGTGGCCTGCAGGTCGATCAGCTTGAGCAGCGGGTTGGAGGGCGTCTCCACCCACAGCATCTTCGTCTCGGGCCGGATGGCCGCGCGCAGGGCCTGCGGGTCGGACAGGTCGACGAAGCTGATGGCCAGGTTGGCGCTGCGCTTGCGCACCCGTTCGAACAGGCGGAAGGTGCCGCCGTACAGGTCGTCGCTGGCCACCACGTGGGCGCCGGCGTCCAGCAGTTCCAGCACGGTGCCCATGGCCGCCAGGCCACTCGCGAACGCATAGCCGCGCAGGCCGTTCTCCAGATCGGCCACGCAGCGCTCCAGCGCCTCGCGCGTGGGGTTCTGCGACCGCGAGTACTCGTATCCCTTGTGCACGCCCGGGCTGGACTGCACGTAGGTGGACGTCTGGTAGATCGGCGGCATGATGGCGCCGGTGCTGGGGTCGGGCGACTGGCCGGCGTGGATCACCCGGGTCTCGAAGCCGGGGCGCTCGGGATGGCCGGGCGGCAGGTCGTGGGCAGGGTCGTGAAGGCTCATGCCAGCGTCCTCCGCAGGTGGTTCAGCAGGTCGAAGCGGGTGATGAGGCCGTGGAAGCCGTCGGCGTCGGCGATCACCGCCACCCAGCCGGCGCCCAGCGTCTTCACCAGCGCGGTGAGCCCGGCGTCGGGCCGCAGCGTCTGCAGCTGCGTGTTCATGGCGCCGCGCACGGGCTGGCGGAAGCGCTCGGAATCGCCCGACACGTGCAGCAGCAGGTCGGATTCGTCCAGCAGCGCCACCAGCTTGCCATTCTCCAGCACGGGCAGCTGCGACACGTCGGCGGCGCGCATGCGCTGGAACGCGGTGAGCAGCGTCTCGTCGGGCATCACGCTCACCACGGCCTGGTCCTGCACGCGGCGGGCGATCAGGTCGCGCAGGTCGCCCACCTTGTTGCGGTGGAGCAGGCCCTGGTCGAACATCCACGCGTCGTTGAACACCTTGGACAGGTACCGGGTACCCGTATCGCACACGAAGGTGACGACGCGCTTCGGCGTCTTCTGGTCGCGGCAATAGCGCAGCGCGGCGGCCAGCAGCGTGCCGGTGGACGAGCCCGCCAGGATGCCTTCGCGCTTGAGCAGCTCGCGCGCGGTGGAGAAGCTCTCCTCGTCGTCGATGGTGTAGGCCGTCTTGACGCCCGAGAGATCGGCGATGCCCGGGATGAAGTCCTCGCCGATGCCTTCCACGGCCCACGAGCCCGCGGTGCCCAGGTGGCCGCTGGCGATGTACTCGGCCAGCACGGAGCCCTTGGGGTCCGCCAGCACGAACTCGGTATCGGGGTTGACGCGCTCGAAGTAGTGCTTGAGGCCGCTGAGCGTGCCGCCGGAGCCCACGCCCACGACGATCGCATCGACGCGGTGGCCCGTCTGCTGCCAGATCTCGGGCGCGGTGGTGGATTCGTGCGCCAGCGGGTTGGCGGGGTTGTTGAACTGGTCGATATAGAACGCGCCCATCTCCTTGGCCAGGCGTCCCGCGAAGTCCTGGTAGTAGGCCGGGTGGCCCTTGGCTACGTCGGAGCGGGTGATGTGCACCTCGGCGCCCAGCGCCTTGAGTTGCAGCACCTTCTCGGAGGACATCTTGTCGGGCACCACCAGCACCACGCGGTAGCCCTTGGCGCGGGCCACCAGTGCCAGCCCCAGGCCGGTGTTGCCGGCGGTGGCCTCGATGACCGTGCCGCCCGGTTGCAGGCGGCCGTCCCGTTCGGCGGCCTCGATCATGGCCAGGCCGATGCGGTCCTTGATGGAGCCGCCGGGGTTCTGCGATTCCAGCTTCACGAACAGCTGGCAACAGCCGGTGTCGAAGCGCGTGATCTCGACCATGGGCGTGTTGCCGATGAGGTCGAGGACGGCGGGCCGCTGGGGCGCGGAGGAGTCTGTCTCTTGTCGTGTCGTCATGGCAGGTGGGCGTTCCGGTTCGTGGCCGTCGGCCGCCAGGGGGGTGGATGGGGGTGCGGCAGCATATCCGTGGCGCGCATCGCGCACAATTGGCGTAGCAACCAGCAAAGGAATATGCAATGGCGATGGATGTCGTGGACTACGAGATCAAGGGCGCGGAGATGCAGTTCGTGGAGGTCGAGCTGGACCCCGGCGAAGCCGCCGTGGGCGAGGCCGGCAGCCTGTTCTTCATGGACGCCGGCATCTCGATGGACACCATCTTCGGCGACAGCTCGGCCAGCAACAGCGGCGTCTGGGGCAAGCTGCTGGGCGCGGGACGCCGGCTGATCACGGGTGAATCGATGTTCACCACCGTCTACACCAACCAGGGAAGCGGCAAGCGGCGCGTGGCGTTCGCGGCGCCGTTCCCCGGCAAGATCGTGGCGATCGACCTGCGCACGCTGGGCGGCACGCTGATCGCGCAGAAGGAATCGTTCCTGTGCGCGGCGCGCGGCGTGTCCATCGGCCTGCACTTCCAGCAGCGGCTGTCGGTGGGCTTCTTCGGCGGCGAGGGCTTCGTGATGCAGCGCCTGGACGGCGACGGCCTCGCATTCATCCATGCCGGCGGCACCATCCTGCGGCGCGAGCTGCAGATGGGCGAGACGATCTTCGTGGACACGGGCTGCCTGGTGGCGCACACGCCGTCGGTCAGCTTCGAGATCCAGTACGTGGGCAACGTCAAGACGGCGTTGTTCGGCGGCGAGGGCGTCTTCCTCGCCAAGCTGTCCGGCCCCGGGCAGGTGTGGCTGCAGAGCCTGCCGTTCTCGCGCCTGGCCAGCCGCGTGTTCGCGGCCGCGCCGCAGGGCGGCGGCAAGGGCCGCGAGGAAGGCTCCGTGCTGGGCGGCTTCTCGGCGGGCGGGCTGCTGGGCGGCTTGCTGGGCGGCGACAACGACGAATGAAGCTGCTGATCGATTCCTTCTGGCGGGCGGTGTTCTACACGCTGCACCCGCGCGTCATCGCGCTGTCGCTGCTGCCGCTCGTGATCGTGTCGGTGGTCACGCTCGGCCTGGGCAAGCTGTACTGGGACCAGGCCTACGACTTCGTGCGCGGCACGCTGGAGCACTGGTCGCTGATCCGCGCGGTGCTGGACTGGCTGACGTGGCTGATGGGCGCGCGCTTCGAGGTCTTCGTGATCCCGCTGCTGCTGGTGGCGCTGGCGATTCCCGTGATCGTGGCGGCCACGCTGGTGCTGGTGGCCGTGTGCGTGTCGCCCGCGGCCGTGGAGATGGTGGCGCGGCGGCGCTTTCCCACGCTGGAGCGCCGGCATGGCGGCGCGTGGTGGAAGGGCTTCGCGTGGTCGCTCGCCTGCACGTTCCTGGCGATGTGCGTGGTGGTGGCCACGCTGCCGCTGTGGTTCGTGCCGGGCCTGGCGCTGGTGATCCCGCCGCTGGCCTGGGGCTGGCTGGCGGCGCGCGTGATGTCGTTCGACGCGCTGTCCGAGCACGCCAGCGTGGAGGAGCGTCGCGCGCTGATGGCCGCGCACCGCTGGCCGCTGCTGGTGGCGGGCATCGTCACGGGCTTCCTGTGCGACCTGCACTGGATCCTGTGGACCTTCAGTGCCGCGTCGCTGGCCCTGGCGCCGCTGGTGATGGTGGTCGTGATCTGGCTGTACACGCTGATCTTCGCGTTCGCGGCGCTCTGGTTCACGCACTACATGCTGGCCGCGCTGGACGCGTTGCGCGCGGCCGAGCGCGCGATGCGGGCGCGGGCGGCCGGGCCGCTGAATCCGATGCCGGCCAGCCCGTGGGCGGCCGGTGGCGACGGGGAGATCATCGATGTCGACGTGCGGGAATCGCGTGAGTGAGGGAGCAGCTGCAGCAGTGGGGGGTCAGGTCTCGGACCTGACCCCTGTATTCGGGGCGCTGATCATCGGCGACGAGATCCTGTCCGGCCGGCGCACCGACGTGCACCTGGCCAAGGTGGTGGCGGCGCTGGCGCAGCGGGGGCTGCAGCTGGGCTGGGCGCGCTATGTCGGCGACGAGCCGGACCGCATCGTCGCCGCGCTGCAAGAGGCCATCGCCGCGGGCGACGTCGTCTTCAGCTTCGGCGGCATCGGCGCCACGCCGGACGACCACACCCGCGCCTGCGCGGCGCGCGCGCTGGGCGTGCCGCTGGCGCTGCACCCCGAGGCCCGCGAGCTGATCGACCAGCGCGGGCGCGAGATGGCCGCGCAGCGGGGCGAGTCCTTCGACCTCGATTCCGACGAGAGCGCGCGGCGCCGGCAGATGGGCGTGTTTCCCGAGGGCGCCACGATCATCCCCAACCCGTACAACCGGATCCCCGGCTTCAGCTGCGGCGCGCTGCACTTCCTGCCCGGCTTCCCGGTGATGGCCCACCCGATGGTGGACTGGCTGCTGGACACCCGCTACGCCCACCTGGCCGGCCGGAACCAGCAGCACGTGCGGTGGGCGCGGGTGCAGGGCGCCATCGAGAACCGCCTGATCCCGGCCTTCGAGCGGGTGGAGCGCGAGGTACCCGGCGTGCGCATCTTCAGCCTGCCAAGCGTGGACCATCCGCAGTGGGGGCCGCACATCGAGGTCGGCGTCAAGGGCGCCGACGAGGCGGCCGTGGAGCGCGGGATGGCCATCCTGCTGGCCGGGGTGAGCGAAGTTGGTGCGGTGATCGCACAGTAGTGGTGCATCATGCCGGGTGCACCCTGGCGGTGCGGCCGGCGGTGCCGGTCGCCCCGTGCGTGGGCCCTGCGCGCCCCAGGAAGGACCGGCATGCGCCAACTCAGGCTTCGTGGCCACTCGACGGCACGGATCCTGCTTGACCCGGTGGTGCATACTGCCGACCCGACCGGGCGCCGCGAACGTGAGGCCGCCGCCCGGCACCGCATTTCTCCCACAAGACAAGGAGCCGTTTGATGTCCAAGACCGTCGCCGACGTGATGAAGTTGGTGCAGGAGAACGAAGTCAAGTTCGTCGACTTCCGTTTCACCGATACACGTGGCAAGGAACAGCACGTCACCGTGCCGATGTCCCACTTCGACGAGGACAAGTTCGCGTCGGGCCATGCGTTCGACGGCTCGTCGATCGCCGGCTGGAAGGGCATCGAGGCCTCGGACATGATCCTGATGCCGGACCCGAACACCGCCAACGTGGACCCGTTCTTCGAGGAACCCACGCTGATCCTCACCTGCGACGTGATCGAGCCGGGCGACGGCAAGCCCTACGAGCGTGATCCGCGCTCGCTGGCGCGCCGCGCCGAGGCCTACCTGAAGTCGTCGGGCATCGGCGATGCGGCCTACTTCGGCCCGGAACCCGAGTTCTTCGTGTTCGACTCCGTCCGCTGGGACGTGTCGATGAAGGGCTGCTTCAGCGAGATCGACTCGGAAGAGGCCGCCTGGAACACGGGCAAGAACTACGAGCACGGCAACAAGGGCTATCGCCCCACCGTCAAGGGCGGCTACTTCCCCACGCCGCCGGTGGACTCGGCGCAGGACATGCGCTCCGAGATGTGCCTGATCCTGGAGCAGATGGGCGTGCCCGTCGAAGTGCATCACCATGAAGTGGCCAACGCGGGCCAGATGGAGATCGGCACCAAGTTCTCGACGCTGGTGCAACGCGCCGACTGGCTGCAGCTGCAGAAGTACGTGATCCAGAACGTGGCCGTGGCCTACGGCAAGACCGCCACGTTCATGCCGAAGCCCATCGTGGGCGACAACGGCTCGGGCATGCACGTGCACCAGTCGGTCTGGAAGGACGGCAAGAACCTGTTCGCCGGCGACGGCTACGGCGGCCTGTCCGAGTTCGCGCTGTACTACATCGGCGGCATCATCAAGCACGCCCGCGCGCTGAACGCCATCACGAACCCCGGCACCAACAGCTACAAGCGCCTGGTGCCCGGCTTCGAGGCGCCCGTGAAGCTGGCCTACAGCTCGCGCAACCGCTCGGCGTCCATCCGCATCCCGTACGTGGCCAACCCGAAGGGCCGCCGCATCGAGGCGCGCTTCCCCGATCCCCTGATGAACCCGTACCTGGGCTTCTCGGCGCTGCTGATGGCCGGCCTGGACGGCGTGGAGAACAAGATCCATCCGGGCGAAGCCGCCACGAAGGACCTGTACCACCTGCCGCCGGAAGAGGACGCGAAGATCCCGACCGTCTGCCACAGCCTGGACCAGGCGCTGGAGTACCTGGACAAGGACCGCGCGTTCCTGACCAAGGGCGGCGTGTTCACCGATGCGTACCTGGACGCCTACATCGACCTGAAGATGCAGGAAGTGCAGCGCTTCCGCATGACGACGCACCCGGTCGAGTTCGACATGTACTACTCGCTCTGAGCCCTTCCAGGTTCTGAAGTGATTGTCGGAAGGCCCCTCGGCTCGCGCCCAGGGGCCTTTTTCATCGGGAAGCGTCGCCCCCTTTTGCGTCACAATGAATCGATGAAGCTCGCCGCCGCCTTGCCCCGCCTGCTCCCCGTCTTCACCTGCCTTGCCTCGTTCGCGCTGGCCGGCATGCCCGCGCAAGCCGCCGAGGCCGTGTCGTCGGCGCCTGGCTCGGTGTACTACGTCTGCCCCGGCAACGTGTTCACCAACACGCTCAGCGCCAAGGAGGCGGAAGCCCGCGGCTGCCGCGCCAAGGAGGCCGCGCAGCCCACCACCATCCCGGCGCCCAAGAACCGCCCGCCCACCGCCGGCGCCGCCGCGCCGCACACCGAGGTGCGCGTGGATGCGATCGAGCAGGGCAAGCGCGACAACGACTCGAAGAAGATCCTGCAGGACGAGCTGCGCAAGGCGGAGGAGCAGCTGGCCGCGATGCGCAAGGAATACAACGCGGGCGAGCCCGAGCGCCGCGGCGACGAGCGCAACTACCAGAAGTACCTGGACCGCACGGCCGAGCTCAAGGCCTCCATCGCGCGCACCGAGGCCGACGTGGCCGCGCTGCGCCGCGAGCTGGGGCTGCCGTCGGCGCCCGCCTCGGCGCCCTGAGTCGCCCAGCCCTCATCGCCCCCGGAAACCGGGCCGCCTGCCGTGGACTACTCGGCGTTCGACGTGCTGGCCACGCTGGTGGCCGTGGTGGAGCCGGGCGGCTGCTGCCAGTTCGCCAACGCCATGCTGGAGACGGCCGTCGGCCTGCCGCGCCGGGCGCTGGTGGGGGCGTCGGTACACGACTGGTTCGTCGATCCGGAGCCGCTGTGCGAGGCCATCGGCGCGGTGTCGCGCAACGAGTTCTCGGCGCGGCGGTTCGAGGCCCAGTTGAAGCGGACGTCGCTGGGCCCGAACGACCACCTGCCGGTGCACGTCATCGTCAGCCAGCACGACCTGCACGGCGGGCGCGTGCTGGTGGAGATGATCGAGATCGAGCAGCAGGCGCGCCAGGACCGCGAGGAGCGGCTGATCGGCCAGGCGCAGGTGACGAAGGAGCTGATCCGCAACCTGGCCCACGAGATCAAGAACCCGCTGGGCGGCATCCGCGGCGCCGCGCAGCTGCTGGCCCTGGAGATCGGCCCCGACGCGGGCCTGGACGAGTACACCGACGTCATCATCCACGAGGCCGACCGCCTGCAATCGCTGGTGGACCGGCTGCTGGCGCCGCACCGCAAGGCGCAGGTGGTGGAGAACCTCAACATCCACGAGGTGCTGGAGCGCGCCCGCTCGCTGGCGCTGGCCCAATACCCCCGGGGGTTGCGCATCGAGCGCGACTACGACACGTCCATCCCCGAGTTCCGCGGCGACCGCGAGCAGCTGATCCAGGCGGTGCTGAACATCGTCCACAACGCCACGCAGGCCCTGGCGGAGCGCATCCAGGCGGGCGATGCGCGCATCGTGCTGCGCACGCGCATCGCGCGCCAGGAGACGATCGGCAAGCATCGCTATCGCCTGGCACTGGAATTGCATGTCCAGGACAACGGCCCGGGCGTCCCCGAGTCGATCCGCGATCAGATCTTCTATCCCCTGGTGTCGGGGCGCGAAGGGGGATCGGGGCTCGGCCTGACGCTGGCGCAGACGTTCGTGCAGCAGCACCTGGGCACGATCGAATGCGACAGCGTCCCAGGACGCACGGTTTTCAAGGTCCTGATTCCCTTGCCCTGACGCCGGGGCACGCCACTGATGAAACCCATCTGGATCGTCGACGACGACCCCTCGATCCGCTTCGTGCTCGAGAAGGCCCTGGCCCGCGAGCAGCTGGCGGTGCGCAGCTTCGCCACCGCGCGCGACGTCCTCTCGGCCCTGGACACCGATGAGCCCCAGGTGCTGGTGAGCGACATCCGCATGCCGGGCGGCTCCGGCCTGGAGCTGCTCCAGGGCGTGAAGGCGCGCATGCCGGGCCTGCCGGTCATCATCATGACGGCCTACTCCGACCTGGACAGCGCCGTGTCGGCCTTCCAGGGCGGGGCCTTCGAGTACCTGCCCAAGCCCTTCGACGTGACGCAGGCGGTGGACCTGATCCGCCGCGCGCTGGACGAGAGCGTGCGCGAGGAGGTGGCCGACGAGCGCCACTCGCCCGCGCCCGAGATCCTGGGCCAGGCGCCCGCGATGCAGGACGTCTTCCGCGCCATCGGCCGGCTGTCGCAGAGCAACGTCACGGTGCTGATCACCGGCGAGTCGGGCTCGGGCAAGGAGCTGGTGGCGCACGCGCTGCACCGCCACAGCCCGCGCGGCGAGGCCGGCAGCAACGGCCCGTTCATCGCCATCAACACGGCGGCCATCCCGAAGGACCTGCTGGAGAGCGAGCTCTTCGGCCACGAGCGCGGCGCCTTCACCGGCGCGCAGACGATGCGCCGCGGCCGCTTCGAGCAGGCCGACGGCGGCACGCTGTTCCTGGACGAGATCGGCGACATGCCGTTCGACCTGCAGACGCGCCTGCTGCGCGTGCTGTCGGACGGCCAGTTCTACCGCGTGGGCGGGCACCAGCCGATCAAGTCGAACGTGCGCGTGATCGCGGCCACCCACCAGAACCTGGAGGAGCGCGTGCGACAGGGCGCATTCCGCGAGGACCTGTTCCACCGGCTGAACGTGATCCGGCTGCGCCTGCCGCCGCTGCGCGAGCGCGCGGAGGACATCCCGGCCCTGGCGCGCTTCTTCTTGCAGAAGAGCGCGCGCGAACTGGGCGTGGAGCCCAAGCGCATCACCGACGAGGCGCTGGACGCGATGCGCGGCTTCGAGTTCCCGGGCAACGTGCGGCAGCTGGAGAACATCTGCCACTGGCTGACCGTGATGGCGCCCGCGCAGGTGATCGACAAGCAGGACCTGCCGCCCGAGCTGGTGGCGGCACGCGTGGCCAGCGGCGGCGCGGCGTCCGCGTTCGCGGCGGGGCTCGAGGCGCAGGCAGCGGCGGGCTCGGGATCGACGATGACGTTCGTGCCGGCGCGGCCGGGGTCTGGATCTGCCGCCGGTCTGCCGGCGGGGTCGGGCTTCGGTGCGGCGTTCGCGGCGGCGTCCGACGGCGCGGCGCCGGACGCCGACGAGGCCTGGCTGGCGACGCTGGAGGTGGTGGCGCGGCGGCTGCTGGACGCGGGCGTGCCGGACGTGTGGGACCGCCTGTGCCGCCAGTTCGAAGGCCAGCTGATCAAGACGGCGCTGGGCCAGACCCGGGGCCGGCGCATCGAGGCCGCGCAGAAGCTGGGCATCGGCCGGAACACCATCACGCGCAAGATCCAGGAGCTGGGCCTGGAGGAGTGATCGGCCGCGGCCCTGCCCGCTAGAATGACCCTCCAACTAGAAGGGCACGAAGGGGGAGGGGCGCATGCCGTTCATCGGTCTGGATCTGCTGTTCGCGATCTACTTCGCCGTGCACGCGGTGCGGACGGGTCGCAACCTGTACTGGCTGTTCGTGCTGCTGGCGTTCCCGTTCCTGGGCAGCGTCATCTACTTCTTCGCCGAGTACCTGCCGGAGATGCGGCACTCGGTGGTGGCCCGCAAGGCCGTGGGCGCGGTGACCCGGCTGGTGGACCCGCAGCGCGAGCTGCGCGACGCCCAGATGGCCTTCGATCGCACGCCCACCGTGGACAACCGCCATCGCCTGGGCCAGGCGCTGCTGTCACTGGGGCAGGTGGACGCCGCGCTGGAGCACTTCCAGGGCTGCGTGGCCGGCCCCTACGCCAAGGACATCAAGTTCCGCCGCGGCCTGGCGCGCGCGCAGCTGGTCGCCGGCCGCCACGCCGCGGCTGCGCAGACGCTGGAATCGCTGTTCGCCGACCAGCCGGACGAGGCGCGAGGCGTGGCGTCGTTGTGGCTGGCGCAGGCGCTGGCCGAGGTGGAGGAGGGCCGCGCCATGGCCGCGTTCGACCAGGCCTGCCACCTGCACCCCACCACCGAGACGCACTGCGCCTACGGCCTGTACCTGGCGCGCATCGGCCGCGATCCGGCCGCCAGGGCGATGCTGGAGCGCGTGCTGCACGACGCGCGGGTGGGCACCGCGCACTCGCGGGAATTGAACCGCGCGGAGATCGACCAGGCGCGTGCGGCCTTGAAGCGGCTGGAGGCGCGGGAGGGCGGGGTCCGGTCGCAGACCTGACGCCTCGCCCGGCGCTTCAGGCCGCGCAGGGCAGCGTGAAGTTGAAGGTGGCGCCGCGCCCGGGCTCGGCGTCGGCCCACACGCGGCCGCCCAGCCGCTCCACCGCGCGCCGCACGATGGACAGGCCGATGCCGTGCCCTTCGAAGCGCGTGCCGTGCAGGCGCTGGAAGGGCTGGAACAGCGACGCGGCGGCACCGGTGTCGAAGCCCACGCCGTTGTCGTGTACGTGCACCGTGACCTCGCCGGCCTGCACGCTGGCGCTGATGTCCACGCGGGGCGATGCGCTCTCGCGCGAAAACTTCATCGCGTTACCGATCAGGTTGACCAGCACCGGCCGCAGCAGGTCGGGATCGGCGTCGACGTCCGGCAGCGTCGCCACGGCCACGGCCGCGCCGGGCGCCGCCTTGCCGGCCAGCGGATCGGGCATCGCCAGCTGCGCCACCACCTCGCGCGCCAGCGCGTCCAGCGACACGCGCGTGCGCGACACGCGGGCGTCGCCCACGCGGGCCAGCGTCAGCAGGGCGGCCACCAGGCGCGTGGACGTGTCGGCCTGCGTGGCGATGACGGGCAACGCGCGCAACGCCACTGACAGGTCGCCGCCTTCCAGCGCCTGGTGCGCCAGGCGCGCGAGGCCGGCGATGCCGCCCAGCGGGCCGCGCAGGTCGTGCGACACGGCGCGGTTGAAGCCCTCCAGGCCGGCCACCAGGTCCTGCAGTTCGGCCGTGCGCGCGGCCACGGCGCGTTCCAGGCCCTGGTTGGCCTCGGCCAGCTGCGCCTCGGCCTCGCGGCGCATCGCCACCTCCACCTCCAGCGCGCGGCGGCGGCGCAGCAGGCTGACCGTGAGCAGCGTCAGGCCGAAGAACAGCACCGACATCACGCCCACGTAGCGCAGGATGACCAGCTGCGCGCCCAGGGCCACGAGCAGCAGGTACAGGATCGGCAGGGCGGCGATCGCGGCGCCGACGAAGCCGTGCCCGGCGCCCGGCTCGTGTCGCGACTGCCGGAAGGCGAGCGCGGCCACGCCGATGAATGGCGAGATGATGAGGCCCGCGGCGAGGTTGCGCGGCAGGGCGATGCCGGCGAGCATCGCGGCCGACGTGAGCATCGGCAGCGCGAGCAGCGCGGCCAGCGGCAGCCGCCATGAGGCGGGTCGGCCCAGGTAGTTGCACATGCCCAGGCACACGGCGACCACCGCCACCCCCAGCAGGACCCACCACCAGCGGTACGCGAGGTCGAGGATCGCGCCGGAAGGCGGGATGCGGCTGGCCATCGAATACCACGCGGCCAGGAGCGCGAAGCCCACCCCGAGCCCGCCCATGCCGGGCTCGCGATCGCGCCGCCACAACGCGACGAACAGCACGGCCAGGGTGGCGAGCACGAACGCCGCCAGGCCGGTGGCGGTGAGCGGGGTTGTCGGGGTGGGATTCAAGGGCGACCTTCTGGGGGGCTCGCGACGATTGTCGCGGCGGGCGGGACGGGCGACAACCCGGGAGGCAGGGGGTGCGCGTCGCGGATTCAGGTCGACGAGGGGCCGCCCACGGCGGACGACGGCGACACTGCGGGCAGCGTGAACGAGAACGTGGCGCCTTCGCCCGGCCGGCCTTCGGCGTGCACGGTGCCGCCCTGGCGCTCGATCGCGCGGCGCACGATGCTCAGGCCGATGCCGCTGCCGTCGAACAGCGCGCCATGCAGGCGCCGGAAGGGCTGGAACAGCGAGCCGGCCTGGTCGGGCGGGAAGCCGATGCCGTTGTCCGCGAAGTGCACCGTCACGCGCCCGTCCGCCTCCTGCGCGTGGATGCGGACCTGCGGCGCCTCCCCGCCCGCGGCGAACTTGCCCGCGTTGTTCAGCAGGTTCTGCAGCACCGGTCGCAGCAGATCGGCGTCGCCCATCACGGCGGGCAGCGGTGCCACGGTCACCTGCGTGGCGGCCAGCGCCGGCGAGGCCAGGCGGGCGTGCGCCAGCGCCTCGTCCACCAGCGGGCCGAGGGCCACCGGCGCGCACGCCACGGGCGCGCCGCCCACGCGCGCGAGCACCAGCAGCGCCGTCACCAGCCGCGTGGAGGACTCGGCCTGCGCGGCGATCGCGCTGAGCGCGTGGCGCGCCGGCCCGGCGTCGCCGCGGTCCAGCGCGTCGGCGCCCTGGCGGGCGATCCACGCGATGCCGCCCAGCGGGCCGGCCAGGTCATGCGACACGCTGTGGTTGAAGGTCTCCAGGCCGGCCACCAGGTCCTGCAGGTCCGCGGTGCGGCGGGCCACGGTGCGCTCCAGGTCGCGGTTCAGGGCCATCACGTCGGCCTCGGCGCGGGTGCGGCGCAATACCTCGGCCTCCAGCGCCAGGCGGCGGCGCAGCAGGCTGACCGTCAGCAGCGTGAGGCCGAAGAACAGGAACGACACCACGCCGGTGAAGCGCACCATGTACGCCGGCACGCCCACGGCGGTGAGCAAGGCGGGCGCGAAGGCGATGAGCAGCAGCGTGGCGCCCAGGTAGGCGTTGCCCACGCCGGGGTTGGCGCGGGCGAGCCGCAGCGCCGCGATGCCCGCGCCCACGCAGGGCAGGGTGAGGAAGGCCGACCCGAGCAGGCGCGGCACGGGATGCCCGGTGCACAGCACGCCCAGCACCACGAGCCCCGGCAGGCAGAACGGCATGAACGCCACGCGCCGCGCGGGCTGCACGCCCAGGTAGACCAGCAGCCCGTAGGTGATGGTCTGGATGGCGGTGGTGGACAGCGCGACGAAGTACCACAGCGACGGGTCCTCGAAGGCGGACGCCCCCGGGTGGCGCGACGCCGCGCCGTACCAGGCCGCCGCGATGGCCAGGCCCGTGCCGAACCACGCCATGCCCGGCTCGCGGTCCTTGCGCCGCACCGCGAAGAACAACGCCGACAGCATGGCGAGCACGAACGCCGCCACGCCCGTGGTGGTCAACAGCGGCTGCAGCGGTTCGGGTGGCGTGGGCGCGAGGGCCATCATGGATGGAGCGCATTCTGCCGTGGGACACTGCGCGCCGATGTCGACCTCCAGCCTCTATGCCCTCTGCGTGCTGATCTGGGGCACCACCTGGTACGCGATCACCGTGCAGATCGCCGTCGTGGCGCCGGAGGTGGGCGTGGCGCTGCGCTTCTGCCTGGCGTCCGCCGTGCTGCTGGCGGCGTGCCGCTGGCGGGGCGTCGCGCTGGGGTATCCGCGCCGCCTGCACGCGCTGTTCGCGGCGCAGGGGCTGACCGGCCTGTGCGCCAGCTACATCTGCGTGTACCACGCGGAACGCTTCGTCGCCAGTGGCGTCGTGGCGGTGGGGTATGCGGCGTCGCCGTTGGTGGGGCTGGCGATGGCGCGGGTGTTCCTGGGCACGCCGATGTCGGGCCGCGTGGCCCTCGGCGGCATGGCCGGGCTGGCCGGCGTGGCGTTGATCTTCGGGCAGGAGTTCGACCGGCTGGGCGAGCCCGCGCAGGTGGCCGCGGGGGCGGCGTTGACGGCTGCTGCGGTGGCGCTGTCCAGCGTGTCCACGATCGTGGCGGCCCGCTACCACCGGGAGGGCGTGGGCGGCTGGGCCCCGCTGGGATACGCCATGGGGTATGGCGGCCTGGGGGCCGTGGCCGCCTCCGTCGCCCTCGGACGTGCCTGGAGCGCGTCGTGGTCGCCGGCCTTCACGGGCTCGCTGCTGTACCTGGCGCTGGTGGGCTCGGTGGTGACGTTCGGCGCCTACTACACGCTGGTCCACCGCATCGGGCCCGCGCGGGCGGGGTACGTGGGCGTGGTGTCGCCGGTGGTGGCACTGGCGGTGTCGGCGGTGTTCGAGGGCGTGGCGTGGACGCCGGCCATCGTGGGCGGCATCGCGCTGGCCATCGCGGGGAACGTGGTGGCGATGTGGCCGCGGGGGCGGCCCGCGCGCCCTCAGGACAGCTCGACGAACACCGGCGCGTGATCGCTGGGGCGCTCCAGCTTGCGGGGCGCCTTGTCGATCTCGCAGCGCGTGACGCGCGCGCGCAGGGACTGGCTCACCAGGATGTGGTCGATGCGCAGGCCCTGGTTCTTGCGGAACGCGAGCATGCGGTAGTCCCACCACGACCAGCTCTTCTCGGGCTGGTCGAACAGGCGGAAGGCATCCACCAGGCCCAGGCCGCAGAGCTCGGCGAAGTGCGCGCGTTCCTCCGCCGTGCAGTGGATCTGGCCGGCCCACGCCACCGGGTCGTGGACGTCGCGGTCCTCCGGCGCGATGTTGAAGTCGCCCATCAGCACCAAGTTTGGGTGGCGCTGCAGTTCGTCCCGCAGGTTGGCGCGCAGCGCGTCCAGCCAGCCCATCTTGTAGGTGAACTTCTCGCTGCCGGGCGCCTGCCCGTTGGGGAAGTACGCGCCGACCACGCGGATGCCGTCCACCGTGCCGGCGATCACGCGGGCCTGCTCGTCCGCGTGGCCCGCGATGTTGCGGGCGATGTCGGTGGCGGGCGTGCGGGACAGCAGCGCGACGCCGTTGTAGGTCTTCTGGCCGAAGAACTCGGCGTGGTAGCCGGCGGCCCGCAGCTCGTCCTTCGGGAACTTGTCGTCCACCAGCTTGGTTTCCTGCAGGACGATGGCGTCGGGCTGCGCGCTGGCCAGCCAGTCCAGCAGGTGCGGCAGGCGCACGGCGAGCGAATTGACGTTCCAGGTGGCAAGCTTCATGGATGGCTTTCGGGATACAGCCCGTGCACGCGCCCGAACAGGCGCGCGAGGCCGAACAAGGCGTCGATGCTGGGCGTGGGCACGCCCACGCGTTGCCCCAGCTCGCGCACGGCGCCCACGATGCTGTCCAGCTCCAGTGCGCGGCCGGCCTCGACGTCCTGCAGCATCGACGTCTTGAACGCACCCAGGCGCCGGGAGATCTCGTGCCGCTGCTGCGGCGTCTGATCCACCGGGCAGCCCAGGCGGCTGCCGACGTCCTTGGCCTCCTGCATGGCGCGTGCGCAGAACTCGCGCACCAGGTCGTCCGCCATCACCCGGTCCACCGTGGCGCCCGTGATGGCGGACACAGGGTTGGTGGTGAGGTTGCCCCACAGCTTGTACCAGACGTCCGCCTGGATGCGCGCCGACGCCGTGGCCTGGAAGCCGGCGGCCTGCAGCAGCGCGCACAGGCGCTGCACGCGATCGGTGACGGTGCCGTCGGGCTCGCCCAGGATCAGGCCGTCGCCCATCTGGTGGCGCACCAGCCCGGGCTCGGGCGTGGACGTGGAGGCGTGTACCACGCAGCCCACGACATGCTGCAGCGGCAGGTGCGCGGCGATGCTGCCGTCGGGGTCGACGCTTTGCAACGGCACGCCGGTGGCGGGGCCGGGCGGCAGGCCGTGGCAGAACCACCAGGGCACGCCGTTCATGGCGGGCACGACGACCGTGGCCGGGCCCAGCAGCGGGGCGATCGCGCGGGCCACGGCCGCCAGGGCGGGGCCCTTGACCGCGATGAACACGATGTCCTGCACGCCCAGCGTCGCGGGATCGTCGGTGGCGCGCGCCGGCACCTGCACGTCGCCCGCGGGGCTTTGCAGGCGCCAGCCGTGGGCCTGCAGCGCCTGCAGCGTGGCGCCGCGGGCGATGGCCGCCACCTCGTGCTGTGCCAGGGCCGCCAGGCGCGCCCCGAGGAAGCCGCCGATGGCGCCCGCGCCGTAGATGCAGAGCTTCATCGACGTTGCGCTGCCACGGATCGCATGCGCGCGGGCCTCAGTAATGGAACCAGGCCGCGACGCCGGTGCCGATGCCCAGCGCGGCCACGCCCAGCGTGCCCCACTCGAGCCAGCGCTTCCTGGTGAGCAGCGCGATGGCGGCCAGCGCGATGGAGACCTGCAGCAGCGTGGTGGCCTGCGCCCAGCGGTGGTGCTGGTGCATCTGTTCCTCGCTCTTGCGGTCGGCCTCGGCGGCCTGCTTCTCGAAGGACTCGGCCTTGGCCTTGATGGCGTCCTGCTCGGACTTGTAGCGCGCCGCGTCGTCCTGGAATCGCTGCTTGTCCTTCGGGTCGGTGGCCACCAGCGCCTTGAGCTCCGCCAGGTTGGCCTTGTTGGCCTTGGCCTGGTAGAAGTTCCACTGGTCCGATTCCTCGGTCTTGCGGATGGCCGCCTCGTTCTTGTCGAGGCCGGCTTCCGCCTGCGTGGCGCCGCCCATGTACGAGCAGATGGCGCCCAGCGTGGCCAGGATGGCGGTGATCACGGCCAGCTGGCCGGCCATGCCCTGGGGTTCGTGCTGCGCGGCGTGCTCGAGCTCGTGGTCGTGCGGGCCGTGGACGTGGAAGCCGGAGGTCATGCGTTGGCGGGGCTTTCTGGGGTGAAGGTGCGGGTGGCGGGCCGCGTTACAGCGGCCGGCGGTCGTAGGTGACGAAGGCGAAGTCGAAATCGTTGGGCGCGGCGGCGTGGTGCACCTGGCGCGACACCTCGCGGAAGGCCGCGCGTTCCCAGGGCGGGAAGCGCACGTCGCCGTCGAAGTCCCGGTCGATCTCGGTGAGCACCAAGCGGTCGGCAAGCGGCAGCGCGGCCTGGTACAGCTGTGCGCCGCCGATCACGAAGCATTGGTTGGCGCCGTGGCGGGATTCGTGCGCCAGGGCGAGCGCGTCGTCGAGCGTGTGCGCCACCTGCGCGCCGTCGGCCTGCCAGCCGGCCTGCCGCGTGACGACGATGTTGGCGCGGTCCGGCAGCGGCCGGAAGCGCTCGGGCAGGGAATCCCAGGTGCGCCGGCCCATGACGACCGGGTGGCCGCGCGTGGTGTCGCGGAAGAAGCGCGCGTCCTCTGGCAGGCGCCACAGCAGCGTGTTGTCGCCGCCGATGACGCCGTTGCGCGCGACGGCGGCGATGAGGGCGACCTTCATGGCGCGCCCCTCACACCGCCACCGGGGCCTTGATGGCCGGGTGGTGCTGGTAGTCGTGGAACACGAAATCCTCCAGCGCGTAGTCGAACAGCGACGGCGGCCTGCGGGTGATCTCCAGCGTGGGGTAGGGCATCGGCGCGCGGGACAGCTGCGTCTCGACCTGCTGCACATGGTTGTCGTAGATGTGGCAATCGCCGCCGGTCCAGATGAAATCGCCGACGTCCAGGTCGCACTGCTGCGCCAGCATGTGCGTGAGCAGGGCGTAGCTGGCGATGTTGAAGGGGACGCCGAGGAAGATGTCCGCGCTGCGCTGGTACAGCTGGCACGACAGCTTGCCGCGGCCGCCCGGCGCGGTGGGCGGCGCCACGTAGAACTGGAAGAAGGCGTGGCAGGGCATCAGCGCCATCTTCGGCAGGTCGGCCACGTTCCAGGCGCTGACGATGATGCGGCGCGAATCGGGGTTGGCCTTCAGCTGCTGCAGCACCTGCGCGATCTGGTCGATGTGGCCGCCATCCGGCGTGGGCCACGAGCGCCACTGCACGCCGTAGACCGGGCCCAGGTCGCCATCCGGGCGCGCCCATTCGTCCCAGATGGTGACGCCGCGTTCCTGCAGCCAGCGCACGTTGGCGTCCCCGCGCAGGAACCACAGCAGTTCCAGGATGATGGACTTGACGTGCACCTTCTTGGTGGTGACCAGCGGGAAGCCTTCGGCCAGGTCGAAGCGCATCTGGTGGCCGAACAGGCTGCGCGTGCCGGTGCCGGTGCGGTCGCCCTTGGCCACGCCCTGCGTGTGCACGAGGCGCATGAAATCTTCGTACTGCGAGCGGACGGGACGGGACATGGCCCGATTCTAGGAGGACCGCCAACCGGTCGCCCGGCGCGGGCCGGGGGTTTGAGCGGCGATGTGCCGTTCAGCCGTCCAGCTCGGGGTAGTGCCGGAAGATGCCCGTGGCGTTGAACGGCTGCCGGCGCGACGAGGCGAGGTAGCGCTTCAGGCGCGGGCGCGAGAAGGCCAGCTCGCGCAGGGCGGCCACCCGCGGCGTGTCGGCCAGCGCGCGGGCGGTGGCCTTCGGGAATGCGTAGCGCAGGCCGTCCACCACGTGCGCCAGCGACAGGTCGGCGTAGGTGATCGACGCGCCGTGCAGGCCGGGCCCGCGCGCCGCGTTGCGCGCCAGCACCTGCTCGAAGTAGTCCAGGAATTTGGGAAGCCGCTCCTCGCGGAAGTCCTTCGCGCGGCGCTTGGCGGGGCCCTTCTGGTCCTCGTAATAGGCGCCGGCGGCCACCGGATGGTGGGTGTCGTGCACCTCGGCCACCAGGTCCGCGATCGTGAGCTGCAGCTGGTGCACCCAGTGGCGGCCCGCCGCGTCGCGGGGGGCCAGGCCGTGCCGGCCGCCGAGGTACAGCAGGATGTTGGCGGTCTGCGCGATCCACAGCCGGCCGGCATGGAGCAGCGGCGGCGCGAAGGCCGGGTGTGGACCGCCCGCGACGTCCAGCGCCGCCTGCACCGCGGCGCTGCCACCACCGCGTTTCTCGGGCAGGCGCCCGATGTCGTCATAGGGCGCGTCCGAGTCTTCCAGCGCCAGGCGCACGAACTCGCCGCGGCCGGGCAGGCCGGGCCAGTAGTAGAGCTCGTAGCGGCCCGCCGCCGCGCTGGAGGCGCCGGCGGCCCGGCTCACGCCGGGATCTCCGGCACGTGGCCTTCCTCGTCGGGATGGGGCACGGCCGGCTCGGGCGCGCCGTCGTCGGGGTCGATGGGCAGGCCCTTGCGCTCGTGGGGCTCTTCCGCGTCGGTGGGCACGTGGTGGGGCTTGGGCGTGGGATGTGCGGGCATGGCAGCGATGCTGCGCCGGCCTCCCCGTGGCGTCAACGGCCCGGTGGCGCGTGTGCGTGTCAGCGGGCGCCGACGGAAGGTGCGGCGTGCCACGCGGGGCGCGTCAAGCGCGGTTGGCTTCCGTGGCGCTCTCGCCCGCGCCGCCCGCTTCAGTGGCGCTCTCGCGCAGCGCGGCGCGGATCACCGCGTGCTCGTCGGCGCGCGCGGCCTCGGCGGCGGGCGGCAGCGGGTGGCCCGACACGGCCAGTGCGCGAGTGGCCAGCCAGCCGCAGAAGCGCTCGGCCTCGACGAAGAAATGCACGTTGCCCTCGGGGTGCTCCGCCCAGTAGGAGGTGGCCAGGTCGCGCAGGCGGGGGCCCAGCGCGCGGCAGGTGCGAGGCAGGTTCAGGGCCAGGGGCGCGAGGCGGTTGGCGCGGTAGACGATGCAGGCGCAGGCCATGCCCGGGTGCGACACGATGCCGGCCAGGCGGCGGCGCTCCAGCGCGGTGAGGGTGTAGCGGCCGTCCAGCACGGACAGGTCGCGGCGGGCGGCGTTGCAGAGGTCCGGCGAGGCCGTGAGGTCGGCCATCGCCTGCTGGAAGTCAGCCAGCATGGCAGGCCTCCGTGGCGGTGGTGGGCGCGGGCGCGGGCGCGGGCGCGGGCGCGGCCCCGAGGCTGGCCGCACGCGCGCTGGCGCAGGCGTCGGCCAGCAGATGCATGCGTTCGAGCTCGCGCGCGACGCCGTCGGCGCCGATGCGGTCGTAATAGGTCTCCTGGAACTCGAACGTGATGGCGCGCAGGTTCGGGTAGCGCGGCGCGTGCGCGAACGCGCGCTCCCACACGGGCTCGGGCGTCAGGCCGGAGTGGCTGTCCATGTAGAAGCCGGCGAAGTCGTCGCCGCCGGCCAGGTGGATCTCCTCGACGGCCAGCGGGTCCAGGCGGTCGAGGTAGTCGTCCATCGTCATGCCGCCGTTGCGCTCGCCCACGTAGAGGTTGTGGATGTCGAGCAGCGTGCCGCACAGGCCCTCGCGGTGCAGCCGGTTGAGCCAGGCCGGCTCGTCCAGCCCGGATTCGGGCATGGGCGTGAAGAAGGCGCCGTTCTCGAGCAGGATGCGGCAGCCCAGGCGCTGGCGCAGGCGGCGCAGCTTGGGGGCGATCACCGCGTGGGTCTCGTCGTCGTAGGCGAGCGGCAGGCCCAGCCCGGCCTGGGCATTGGGCACGCTGCCCTTGGGCGTGAGGAACACCGACAGGTGCTCGCTGAACCACTGGAAGCCGCCCAGGTCGCGCGACATCGTGGCCACCGCCTCGACGAAAGCCTCGTCCAGCGGCAGCGCGCTGGGCAGCGACAGGCCGATGCCATGGGCGGCCAGCACGCGGCCCCGCGCGAGCCGGCCGGCCGTCTCCAGCGCACCGAGGGCGCGGTGGAAGCGGCGGCCGTGGGGCGCGTCGCGGCCGAAGTCGAACCACATCCTGTCGGGCATCACCGCCAGGTACTCCACCAGCGAACCGGCGCGTGCCACCACGTCGGGCGTGGCGGGGTTGTAGAGCAGGCCGACGGCGGGGCGATCGGGGGACATGGCGGTGCGACGCGCGTTGGGCAACTGGCCGCGGCGGTGGTCAGCGCACGTTGCCGAGCTCGACGCGGATGACGTCCGCGAAGATGTCCTCGACCACGAAGCTGATGCGGCCCGACATGCAGTTGCACCCGGTGAGCTTGTTGATCAGGCCGTAGGCGTCGGACGTCACGCGCACGAACTCCTCCTGGGTGCAGTTCATCGGGACGCGGGCGCTGAGCACCTGGCCGCGCTCGGAGGCGGACAGGCGCAGCGAGGCGTGGCGGCCTTCGAAGGCGGCGGGGGTGGCGGTGGTGGGCATGGGGAACCTCCTGAGCAGGATGGATGGGGAACGGAATCGACGATCGGACGATCAGCGACGGATCGGCGATGACATCGGCATACCCCTACCCCGTAGGGGCATACCGCGACACCGTCGAGCCAGTGCCGGCAAGTTCGTCGACGTTGCCGGCTGGCGATTCGAGCGTAGGCCCGGCGAGTGGGACGCCGCAAGCGCCCGTCCCTAGCCTGATCCGCTTGCAGCGGGCGCTCCCCCCAGATCAAGGCGTGTTCGGAAATCGCCACGTTGTCATCAAGTCTTCATCCGCGCCGACGACCATCCCGGGCTTCGACCACTCGAACCGCCCCCCACCCATGCGCACCCTTCGCCTCTCCCTCGTTGCCGCCGCCGCCCTCGGCGCCCTGGCCTCCGCGCACGCGGTGGACCTGATCGCCATCGGGCAGTTGTCGCCCACGGCGGCCGACCTGTCCGGCCAGACGCAGCTGCTGGAGAACGGCGTGGCCGCGAACCGCCTGGGCGGCCTGGGTTCGGGGCTGGCCTGGGCGGGCGGCGAGACGTTCCTGGCCGTGCCCGATCGCGGCCCCAACGCCGTGGCGTGGAACCCTGCCGTGGACGACACCACCAGCTACGTGCCGCGATTCCACACGCTGAAGCTGGCGCTGACCGCCGTGCCGAAGAACGGCCTGCCGTACACGCTGACGCCCACCCTGCAGGCGACGACGCTGCTGTGGAACGCCACGCCGCTCGCCTACGGCCCCGTGGTGCCCGACGGCAACACGTCCACGCGCTTCCAGTTCTCCGGCCGTTCGGACAACTTCGACGCCACGCAATCCTCCGCCGACGTCTCCGATGCGCGCCTGGATCCGGAAGGCATCCGCGTGGCGCGCACCGGCAAGACGATCTACGTGAGCGACGAGTACGGCCCGGCGCTGTACCAGTTCGACCGCGCCACCGGCGCCCGCGGGCGCACCTATGCGCTGCCGGCCAACCTCTTCATCGCCAGCAAGAGCCCGGTGGGTGCCACCGAGATCTCGGGCAACACGGCCGGCCGCGTGGCCAACAAGGGCATGGAAGGCCTGGCGATCACGCCGGACGGCCGTACCCTGGTGGGCTTCATGCAGAGCCCGCTGATCCAGGACGGCGGCGATGGTGGCCGCATGAACCGCATCGTCACGGTGGACACGGCCACGGGCGTGGTTCACCAGTACGCCTACGACAACTACCTGGCCGACCAGTCCAAGACCTACAACAGCAGCGAGCTGCTGGCCCTCAACAGCCACGAGTTCCTGGTGCTGGAGCGCGACGGCAAGGGCCTGGGCGACGATTCCAGCGCCAAGGTCAAGCGCCTGTACAAGATCGACATCGCGGGCGCCACGGACGTCAGTGCGCTGTCGGGCGAGGCCGCGCTGCTGCCCTACGCCGTGCCGAAGACGCTGTTCCTGGACATCCGTGCCAAGCTCAACGCGGCCGGCATCGGCGACACGAAGATCCCGGCCAAGCTGGAAGGCATCGCCTTCGGCGCGGACGTGGTCGTCGGCGGCGTCACCAAGCACACGCTGTTCGTCGGCAACGACAACGACTTCGTCGCCGTGACCCCCGGCGGCCTGGCCAACCCCAACCAGTGGTTCGCCTTCACGTTCACCGACGCCGACCTGGGTGGCTCGGTGTTCGTGCCGCAGACCATCACCGCGTTCTGAATCCCCTTCCCGACAACGCCATGACGAACTTCCGCACTGTCTCCCTCGCTGCCGTCTCCCTGGCCTGCGGCCTCGCCGCGCTGCCCGCGCACGCCGCGTTCACCGGCCCGTTCGACGCCGCCGACTGGTCCACCACCACCACTGGCGCCGGCAACGGCACGGCCGTGGTCGCGCCGGACGGCAGCACGCTCACGCTGGTGTCGTCCGACGCGTCGGCCGCCGCCGCGCTGGGGGCGTCCACGACGTCGTTCTCGATCACGCTGGCCCGCGACACCACGCTGTCGTTCGACTGGGACTACAACACGGCCGACGACAACGGCTCGATGTACGACCCGTTCGGCTACTCGCTGGGCGGCACGTCCGTGAAGCTCACCGACGACGACGCGTGGATCTTCGAGGAGGGCGGCCACGTCAGCCTGGCCGGCCATGCGGGCCAGGTGTTCACGTTCTGGACCTCGTCGCTGGACAGCGTGTTCGGCGCGTCCACCACCGTGGTCAGCAACTTCGACGCGGTGCAGGCCGTGCCCGAGCCGTCGTCGGTCGCGCTGATGCTGGCGGGCCTCGTGGCCGTGGGCGGCGTGGCGCGCCGGCGGCGCTGACGCGCGCGGGGAGGCGCGCGCGGGCAGGCGGGGTGCGGGCGGCGGCCCGGACCCTCGCCGGCGTCCCTCAGGCGTCGGCGAACTGCTCGCCGCGCTCGGCCCGGGCCACGATGCCCTTCGCGGGCGCGAAGCGCGGGCCGTGGCGCAGCGCCAGGGCCTGTGCGCGCTCGACGAAGCGGGCCGGGCCCATCGCGTTGATGAACTGCAACGCGCCGCCCTGGAACGGGGCGAAGCCCCAGCCCAGGATGGACCCGACGTTGGCATCGGCCACGGAGCGCAGCACGCCTTCGTCCAGGCAGCGCGCGGCCTCGTTGGCCTGCACCATCATCAGGCGGTCGAGCAGGTCGCGCTGCGGCGGTTGCTGCGCGGCCACCGGGAACATGCCGGCCAGGCCGGGCCACAGCGCGCGGCCGTCGTCGGTCCAGTCGTAGAAGCCCTTGCCGGCCTTGCGGCCCACGCGGCCCAGCTCGCACAGCTGGCGCAGCACGGGCTCGCCCGGATGCTCGACGTACACGCGGCCCTCGGCCGCGAAATCACGTCGCGTCTGGTCCATCACGTGCAGGGCCAGGCTGAGCGACACCTCGTCCTGCAGCGCCAGCGGCGGCATCGGCATGCCCGCCTGCAGGCCGGCGGCCTCGATGCTGCGCGGGTGCACGCCTTCCTTCAGCATCGCCAGGCCTTCCATCAGGTAGGTGGCGAACACCCGGCTGGTGTAGAAGCCGCGCGAATCGTTCACGACGATGGGCGTCTTGCCGATCTGCTGCACGAAATCGAAGCCCAGCGCCAGCGTCTCGGGCGAGGTGGCCGCGCCGAGGATGATCTCCACCAGCGGCATCTTGTCCACGGGCGAGAAGAAGTGCAGGCCGATGAAGTTGGCGGGGCGCACGCTGGCCTGGGCCAGGCCCGTGATGGGCAGCGTGGACGTGTTGGAGGCGAACACGGCGGTGGGCGACAGCACGGCCACCGTGCGGCGCGTGGCGTCCGCCTTGATGGCGCGGTCCTCGAACACGGCTTCCACCACCAGGTCGCAGCCGTGCAGCAGCTCGTGGTCGGTGGTGGGCGTGATGCGGGCCAGCAGCGCGTCGCGCTTCTCCGGCGTGCTGCGGCCCTTCTTCACGGCTTTGTCCAGCAGGCCCTGCGAGTAGGCCTTGCCGCGCGCGGCGGCGTCCTCGCTGGTGTCCAGCAGCACCACGTCGATGCCGGCCTTGGCCGACACGTACGCGATGCCCGCGCCCATCATGCCGGCGCCCAGCACGCCCAGGCGCTTCACCAGCCGCTTGGCCGGGCCGGCAGGGCGCGACGCGCCGCGCTTGATGGCGTTGAGTTGGTACCACATCGTGCCGATGAGGTTGCGCGACTCGGGCGACATCGCGCACGCGGCGAAGTAGCGCGACTCGATGGACAGCGCGGCGTCGATGTCGACCAGGCCGCCCTCGAACACGGCGGACAGGATGTGCGTGAGCGCGGGGTAGTTGCCCTGGCTCCTGGCCGACGCCATCGACGGCGCGACGGAGAACATCTGCGCCACCGCGGGGCTGCGCGAGTCGCCGCCGGGATAGCGGAACTTCGGCGCATCCCACGGCTGCACCGGCTTCGGGTTGGCGCGGATCCACGCCTTGGCCTGCGCCAGCAGGTCGGCCGGGTCGCGCGCCAGCGCGTGCACGAGGCCCGACGACAGCGCCTGCGCCGCGCGCACCTCAGTGCCTTCGCCGATCCATTGCAATGCCTGCTGCATGCCGACCAGGCGCGGCAGGCGCTGCGTGCCGCCGCCGCCGGGCAGCAGGCCCAGCTTGACCTCGGGCAGTCCCAGCTTGGCGCGGCCGTCGTCCAGCACGATGCGGTGGTGGCAGGCCAGGGCCAGCTCCAGGCCGCCGCCCAGGCATTGGCCGGCGATGGCGGCCACGACGGGCTTGCCGCATTTCTCCAGGCGACGCAGGCCGGCCTTCAGGCGCATCGATTCGTCGTAGGCGGCCTGGGCCGTGTCCAGCGCCCACAGCCGGTCGATATCCGCGCCGGCCAGGAAGTCGTTCTTGGCGCTGGTGAGCACCAGGCCCTTGATCGCGGGGTCGTTGGCCAGGCGGTCGAGCAGCGCCTGGAAGGGCGCGTCGAAGGCCTGGCTCAGCACGTTCATCGCGCGACCGGGCAGGTCCATCGCCGCCACGGCGATGCCGTCGGCGTCGATGCTGAACTGGAAGACGGGGGAGAGGAGGTCGGTGGTCATTTGACAGTGGCAAGCATGGGGTTGGCGCAGCCGGCCGCAGGCCCACTCAAGGTCCATGCGCGGAGCTGGCTTCGCCAGTCCGCTGCATGAGCCCCCGCGGGGGGCAGCGACCGGAGGGAGCGTGGGGGTCGTCAGGTCCTTTCAATGAGGGTGGCGATGCCCATGCCCCCGCCCACGCACAGCGTGGCGCAGCCGGTGGACAGGTCGCGGCGTTCCAGCTCGTCCAGCAGCGTGCCGAGGATGATGGCGCCGGTGGCGCCCAGGGGGTGGCCCATGGCGATCGAGCCGCCGTTGACGTTGATGCGGTCGAGGGAGACGCCCAGGTCGCGCGCGGTCTTCATCGGGACGACGGCGAAGGCCTCGTTGATCTCCCACAGGTCGATGTCGGCCGCGGCCATGCCGGCCTTGGCGAGCGCCTTGCGGCACGCCGCCGTGGGCCCGGTGAGCATGATGGTGGGCTCGGAGCCGATGACGGCGACGCTGCGGATGCGGGCGCGCGGCGTGAGCCCGGCGCGCTGGCCCGCGGCCGCCGAGCCGATCAGCATCAGCGCCGCGCCGTCGACGATGCCCGACGAGTTGCCCGCGTGGTGCACGTGGGAGATCCTCTCGACGGTCGTGTACTTGCGCAGCGCGGTGGCGTCGAAGCCCATCTGGCCCATCATCGCGAACGACGGCTCCAGCCTGGCCAGGCCCTCGCGCGTGGCGCCCTCGCGGATGGTCTCGTCCTGCGCCAGCAGCGGCAGGCCGGCGATGTCGTGCACGGGCACGATGGCCCGCGCGAAGTGGCCGGCGGCGCGGGCCGCGGCGGCGCGGCGGTGCGATTCCAGCGCGTAGGCGTCCACGTCGTCGCGCGTGAAGCCTTCCAGCGTGGCGATCAGGTCGGCGCTGACGCCCTGGGGCACGAAGCCCAGCTTCTGGTTGATGCGCGGGTCCATGAACCACGCGCCGCCGTCGGAGCCCATGGGCCAGCGGCTCATCGACTCGACGCCGCCCGCCACCACCAGGTCCTCGAAGCCGCTGGCCACCTTGGCGGCGGCCAGGTTGACGGCCTCCAGGCCCGAGGCGCAGAAGCGCGAGAGCGTGACGCCCGCGGCCGTCTCTGCCCAGTCGGCGTCGAGCACGGCCGTGCGCGCGATGTCGGCGCCTTGCTCGCCCACGGGCGTGACGCAGCCGAGGACGACGTCGTCCACCAGGGCGGTGTCCAGGTCGCCCCGCCGCTGCAGCGCGCGCAGCAGGCCGCTGAGGAGCCACACGGGGCTCGCCTGGTGCAGGCTGCCGTCCTTCTTGCCCTTGCCCCGGGGGGTGCGGACGTGGTCGTAGATGAGTGCTTGGGACATGGGATCGAAGGTGCGGTGGTGATGCGGTGTCAGGCCCGAGGCCTGACACCAGGTCTTACATCGAGCGGGACGCGAGCTCTTTCATGATCTCGTTCGTGCCGCCATAGATGCGCTGAACGCGGGCGTCGGCATAGAGCTCGGCGATGGGGTACTCCATCATGTAGCCGTAGCCGCCGAACAACTGCAGGCATTCGTCCATCACCTTGCACTGCTGGTCGGTGATCCAGCACTTGAGCAGCGCGGCGCGGTCGACGCCCAGCTGGCCCTGCAGGTGGGCCACCATGGCCTGGTCGACGAAGGCGCGCGCGGCCAGCACGATGGCCTGCACCTCGGCCAGCTTGAAGCGCGTGTTCTGGAAATCCCAGATGGTCTTGCCGAAGGCCTGGCGGTCCTTCACGTAGTGCACCGTCTCGGCCAGCGCGCGCTCCATCGCGCCGATGGCCTGCACGGCGATGATCAGCCGCTCCTGCGGCAGCTCCTGCATCAGCTGGAAGAAGCCCTGGCCCTCGGTGCCGCCGATCAGGTTGGCCACCGGCACGCGCACCTCGTCGAAGAACAGCTCCGACGTGTCCTGCGACTTCATGCCGATCTTGTCCAGGTTGCGGCCGCGGCGGAAGCCCGGCACCAGCGTGCCGTCGGCGTCCTCCACCTCCACCACCAGCAGCGAGATCTTCTTGGCGCCTTCCGAGGCCGCGCTCTGGCCCGCGGCCAGCGTCTTGCAGACCACGATGACGAGGTTGGCGTTCTGGCCGTTGGTGATGAACACCTTCTGGCCGGAGAGCACGTAGTGGTCGCCGTCGCGGCGCGCGGTGGCGCGCACGCCCTGCAGGTCGGAGCCGGTGCCGGGCTCGGTCATGGCGATGGCGCCCACCAGGTCGCCCGTGGCCATGCGCGGCAGCCAGCGCTGCTTCTGCTCGGGGGTGCCGTAATGCAGGATGTACGGCGCCACGATGGCCGAGTGCAGGCCGCCGCCGAAGCCGGACAGGTTGGCGCGGCCCTGCTCGATCAGGATGACGGCGTCGTGCGCGAACGTGCCGCCCGCGCCCCCGTATGCCTCGGGCATCGAGGCGCACAGCAGGCCGTTGTCGCCCGCCTCGCGCCAGGTGTCGCGCGGCATCATGCCGGCCTCGCGCCACGCCGGCGCCTGCGGCACCCAGCGTTCGCGGAAGAAGCGGGCGGTGGCGTCCTGGAGCATCACGTGCTCGTCGGTCATCCAGGACGAGGGGAAGTTGGCGATCGGCATGGGAACGGACGGCGGAGGAAAGAAGGGAAAGGGCAACGGGGCGCGCGGGGCGGGCCTACTTGGCGTCCAGCCCGCGCTTGACGGTGGCGTTGATGAGGCGCAGCTCGGCCAGCGTGGCGTCGATGTGGGCGCGCTTCTGCTCGAGGTCGGCGATGGCGCGGCCGGTCTTGTCCAGCACGAACTTCATCTGCTGGGTGCGGCCCTCGCCATGCGTGCCGTACAGGTCGAGGTAGTGCTTGATCTCGGCCAGCGACGAGCCGATGGCCTTGGCGCGCAGGATCAGCGACAGGCGTGCGCGGTCGCGGCGCGTGTACACGCGCGTGCCGTTGACGCGGCGCGGGCTGAGCAGGCCCTTGTCCTCGTAGAAGCGGATGGCGCGCGGCGAGATCTCGAACTCGTTGCAGAGCTCGGTGATGCCGAAGAGCTCGGCCGCGTCGTCGCTGCGGTGGGCGGCGACGACCTCGTCGGCGGTGGGGGCGGCCGGGCTGGCCGATGCGCCCCGGTCGCGGGCGCCGCGGGCGGCCATGCTCACACCACTCGCTGCAGCTTCATCGCGACGCTCATGTCGCCGCTGACCTGGAAGCGACCCGTCATGAAGCCGGTGACCGGCTCCAGGTTGCCGGACAGCAGGTCGCCCAGCGTGGCGATGGGCAGCGACACGGTGCAGTCGGCCGGCCCGTCGGTGTTGCTGACGGTGTTGGGCACGGCCTTGCCGTCGATGATGGCGACGCCGTCGGCGCCGCAGTCGAACTTCAGCACGGCGCCGAGGCCGGCGTCGGTGCCGACCTTGCCGCGCAGCAGCTCGGTGGCGGTCTGGATGTCCATGGGGGGTCTCCTGGTGCGGAAGGAAAGGGGGGTCGGCGTGCAGCTTAGGGGGTGCCTCTGCCGTTCGCATCAGTGAAATTCCCGACTTGTGAGAAGGTTGACGTTAACGTCACCCTGCCGCCTAATACGTCGCACTCTGATCCTGGTCGACCGCCGCGTCACCCCCTGCCACGATGTCCGCACCCGTTGATTCCGCCCCGTCCACCGGCTACCGCAGCGTCTTCCGCCCCGGCCTGTTCGCGGGCCAGCGCGTGTGGGTGACGGGCGGCGGCTCCGGCATCGGCCGCGCGGTGGCGCACGAGCTGGCGTCGCTGGGCGCGCACGTGGTGATCAGCGGCCGCAGCGCGGACAAGCTGGAACGCGTCGCGGCCGAGATCGCGGAGGACGGTGGCCGCTGCGCGTGCCGCGCGTTCGACATCCGGGACGAGGACGCCGTGAAGGCCCAGGTGGCCGACGTCGTCGCGCAGGAGGGCCCGGTGCACGGCCTGGTCAACAACGCCGGCGGCCAGTTCCCGGCGCCGATGATGGCCATCTCCAAGCGCGGCTTCGAGGCAGTGGTGGCCAACAACCTCACGGGCGGCTTCCTGATGATGCGCGAGCTGTACCTGCAGAGCCTGCAGCGGCACGGCGGCGCGATCGTCAACATGACGGCCGACTTCCGCAACGGCATGCCGGGCATGGCGCACTCGGGCGCGGCGCGCGCGGGCATGAGCAACCTCACCATGTCGGCGGCGTTCGAGTGGGCCGCCAGCGGGGTGCGCGTCAACGCGGTGGCGCCCGGCTGGATCGCCTCCAGCGGCATGGATACCTACGGCGGCGCCATGAAATCCATCATCCCGAAGCTGCAGGCCCACGTGCCGCTGCGCCGCATGGGCAACGAGGCCGAGGTGAGCGCGGCCATCGTGTTCCTGCTGTCGCCGGCGGCGGCCTTCATCACGGGCGTCACCCTGCAGATCGACGGCGCGGCCTCGCTGGGCAGCGCCATCTTCCCGTTGCCGGAGCAATCGCGGTCGCAGCCCTTCGACGGCTTCCACCGCGCGGTGGTGCCGGAGGTGCTGCGCGCGTCCGCGCCCGAGGTGCCGCGGGGCGCGTCCTCGGTGGGAGGGCAGGCCTGATGCCGGCGCTGGGCAGCACCGTCGTCCCCGGCTCCGCCGCCTTCGCGGCCAACGCCGAGCGCATGGCGGCACGGCTGGAGGAGGTGCGCGCGCTGGAGCGCCAGGTGGTGGCCGAGAGCGCCTCGCGGCGCGAGAAGTTCGAGGCCCGCGGCCAGTGGCTGCCGCGCGAGCGCGTGGCGCAGCTGCTGGACCGCGGCACCGCGTTCCTCGAGCTGTCGCCACTGGCGGGCCTGGGGATGCACGACGACGACGGCCGCAAGAGCGTGATGGGTGGCGGCAGCATCGTCGGCATCGGCCAGGTGGGGGGCAAGCGCGTGGTGGTGTCGGCCAGCGACAGTGCGCTCAAGGGCGGCACCGTGTCGCCCATGGGCCTGCGCAAGGCGCTGCGGGCGCAGGAGATCGCGCGCGAGAACCGGTTGCCGCTCATCTACCTGGTGGAGTCCGGCGGCGCCAACCTAATGTACCAGAGCGAGATGTTCGTGGAGGGCGGGCGCAGCTTCGCCAACCAGGCGCGCCTGTCGGCGGCGGGCATCCCGCAGGTGGCGGTGGTGCACGGCTCGTCCACGGCCGGCGGGGCCTACCTGCCGGGGCTGTCCGACTACGTGGTGCTGGTGCGCGGCCGCTCCAGCATCTACCTGGCGGGCCCGCCGCTGGTGAAGGCGGCCATCGGCGAGGACGTGGACGACGAATCCCTGGGCGGCGCGCAGACCCACGCCGAGGTCACGGGCCTGGGCGAGTACCTGGCCGACAACGATGCGCACGCCATCGCGCTCGCCCGCGAGCTGCTGGACAAGCTGCCGTGGGACGTCGTGCCAGCGCGCGCGGCGGAACCGGCCGCGCCGCGCTTCGATCCGGCCGAGCTGCTGGGCGTGGTGCCTGCCGACGACCGCACGCCCTACGACGTGCGCGAGATCGTCGCCCGCGTGGTGGACGGCTCCGACTTCCTCGAGTTCAAGGCGGCGTATGCGCCCGATACCGTCTGCGGCCATGCGCGCATCGATGGCCACGCGGTGGGCCTGGTCGGCAACAACGGCCCGATCCAGCCCACGGGATCCACCAAGGCCGCGCAGTTCATCCAGCTGTGCGACCAGGCCGGCGTGCCGCTGGTCTTCCTGCAGAACACCACCGGCTACATGGTCGGCTCGGCGGCCGAGCGCAGCGGCGCCATCAAGCACGGCGCCCGGATGATCCAGGCCGTGGCCAACGCGCGCGTGGCGAAGTTCACGGTGGTGGTGGGCGGCTCGTTCGGCGCCGGCAACTACGGCATGTGCGGCCGCGGCTTCGACCCTCGCTTCATCTTCAGCTGGCCGTCCGCGCGCACCGCCGTGATGGGCGGCGCGCAGGCGGCGCAGGTGATGGAGATCGTCTCCGCCGCCAAGCTGGCGCGGGCCGGCACGCCGTCCAACCCCGACGCCCTGCGGGCGATGAGCGACCAGCTGCGCGCGCGTATCGACCGCGAGTCCCACGTGCTGTTCGGCACCGCGCGGCTGTGGGACGACGGCGTCATCGACCCGCGCGACACCCGCCGCGTGCTGGCCCTGTGCCTGGCCGTCGCGCGCGAGGGCGACGCGCGCGCGCTGCGCCCCAACGCCTTCGGCGTCGCGCGCGCGTAGGCCCCGCCGCGCGTCACTCGCTCCTTCCTGTCCCGACTTCCACCTTGCCCGGAACACCCATGCGCAATACGCCCGAACACCGCCAGCTCGACGACACCGTGATGCGCTTCGTGCAGAAGGAGCTGGACCCGTTCGTCAAGGAATGGGAGGCCGCCGGCATCTATCCCGCGCACGAGGTGATGGGCAAGCTGGGCAAGCTGGGCCTGCTGGGCCTGAAGTACCCCGAGGAGTTCGGCGGCGCGGGCCTGGACTTCAGCTACTCGATGACGATGGCGGAGGCGATCGGCACGTGCGCGTGCGGCGGCGTGCCGATGTCCATCGGCGTGCAGACGGACATGTGCACCCCCGCGCTGGCGCGCTTCGGCTCCGACGCGCTGCGGCGCGAGTTCCTGGCGCCCACCATCGCCGGCGAGTACGTGGGCTGCCTGGGCGTGAGCGAGCCCGGCGGCGGCTCGGACGTGGCGGCCGTGAAGACCACCGCGCGCAAGGACGGCGACGACTACATCATCAACGGCACCAAGATGTGGATCACCAACGGCCTGCAGGCCGACTGGTGCTGCCTGCTGGCCAACACCAGCGACGGCCCGGCCCACAAGAACAAGAGCCTCATCATCGTGCCGATGGACCTGCCCGGCATCACGAAGCAGGCCATCACCAAGATCGGCATGCAGGCGTCCGACACGGCGCAGCTGTTCTTCGATGACGTGCGCGTGCCGCAGCGCTACCTGGTCGGGCAGGAAGGCCTGGGCTTCACGTTCCAGATGCTGCAGTTCCAGGAGGAGCGGCTGTGGGGCGCGGCGTCGTCGCTGCGCGGGCTGGACCGCCTGATCGACCTGACCATCGACTACACGCGCCAGCGCCGCACGTTCGGCAAGCCGGTGCTGGACAACCAGGTGGTGCACTTCCGCCTGGCCGAGTTGCGCACCGAGGTGGCGGCCCTGCGCGCGCTCACCTACCAGGCGGGCGAGCTGTACGTGTCCGGCAAGGACGTGACCAAGCTGGCGTCGATGGCCAAGCTGAAGTGCGGGCGCCTCAGCCGCGAGGTGTCCGACAGCTGCCTGCAGTACTGGGGCGGCATGGGGTTCACGCTGGACAACCCCGTGTCGCAGGCGTATCGAGACTCGCGCCTGGTGTCCATCGGCGCGGGCGCGGACGAGATCATGCTGGGAATCATCTGCAAGCTGGAAGGCACGCTGCCGAAGGGGGCGCACTGATGACGTCCACGCCGGCCGGGGCCGCCGCCACCGCAGCGTCGGCGTCGCCCCTCGCCCTGCGCCACGACGGCCCGGTGCTGCACGTCACGCTGGACCGGCCCGCCGCGCGCAACGCGATGTCGCTGGCGATGGTGGACGCGCTGCGGCGCGCACTGGCCGAGGCGGAGGCTGACGGCCGCACGCGCGTCGTGGTGCTGCGCGGCGCCGGCGGCCACTTCTGTGCCGGCGCGGACCTGGCGGACATGGCCGCCGCGCGCATGCGGCCCGTCTCCAGCGATCACGACCCCGTCGCAGAGGTCAACGCCGAGTTCGGCCGCCTGTGCGCCGCCTTCGCGGGCACCGGCCTGGCCACCGTGGCCGTGCTGGAGGGCACGGTGATGGGCGGTGGCCTGGGCCTGGCCTGCGTGGTGGACGTGGCGTTGGCAGGCACCACCGCCAGCCTGCGCCTGCCGGAAACGTCGCTGGGCCTGGTGCCCGCGCAGATCGCGCCGTTCCTGGTGGCGCGGCTGGGCGCATCCCAGGCGCGCCGCCTGGCCGTCACCGGCGGGCGCCTGGACGCGGCGCAGGCGCTGGCCGTGGGCCTCGTCCACGAGGTGCACGACGGGGCCACGGGCGCGCTGGACGCCGCGCTGGCAGATACCCTGCACCGTATCCTGCAATGCGCGCCCACCGCCGTGGCCGCCACCAAGCGCCTGATGGCGCGCGCGTGCCGCGAGCCGGCGTGCGACCTGGTGGAAGAGGCCGCGCGCGTGTTCGCGCAGGCCGCGCGGGGCCCGGAAGGCGGGGAGGGCGTGGCCGCGTTCCTGCAGAAGCGCGCGCCCTCGTGGGCGGCCGCGTCGTGAGCCGGCCGTTCGACACCCTGCTCGTCGCCAACCGCGGCGAGATCGCCTGCCGCGTGATGCGCACGGCACGCGCCATGGGCCTGCGGTGCGTGGCCGTCTACAGCGACGCCGACGCGGACGCCCCGCACGTGCAACTGGCCGACCAGGCCGTGCGCCTGGGGCCCGGCCCGGCCGCCGAGTCGTACCTGCGGATCGACGTGCTGCTCGACGCGGCGAGACGCGCGGGGGCGCAGGCGGTGCACCCCGGCTACGGCTTCCTCTCCGAGCGCGCCGACTTCGCGCAGGCCTGCCTGGACGCGGGCCTGGCATGGATCGGCCCGCCGCCGGCGGCCATCGAGGCGATGGGCGACAAGGCCGGCGCCAAGCGGCGCATGCTGGCGGCAGGGGTGCCCTGCGCCCCCGGCTACCTGGGTGCCGCGGCCGATGACGCCACACTCACGCGGGAGGCCGACCACCTGGGCTACCCGCTGCTGGTGAAGGCCGTGGCGGGAGGCGGAGGCCGCGGCATGCGCCTGGCGCACCACGGCGGCGAGCTGCCCGAGGCCCTGGCCGGTGCGCGCCGCGAAGCCCGCGCCGCCTTCGGCGACGACACGCTGATGCTCGAGCGCCTGGTCGTGGACGGCCGCCACGTCGAGATCCAGGTGTTCGCCGACGCGCATGGCCACGCCGTGCACCTGGGCGAGCGTGATTGCACCGCGCAGCGCCGCCGGCAGAAGGTGATCGAGGAGACGCCGTCCCCCATCGTGTCCGCCGAGCAGCGCGCCGCGATGGGCCGCGACGCCGTGGCCGCCGCCCGGGCGGTGGGCTACGTGGGCGCGGGCACGGTGGAATTCATCGTCGACGCGCAGGGCCGTCACTTCTTCCTGGAGATGAACACGCGGTTGCAGGTGGAGCACCCCGTCACCGAGATGGTCACCGGCCTGGACCTGGTCGAGTGGCAACTGCGCGTGGCGACGGGCGAGCCGCTGCCGTGGCAGCAGCACGAGCTGCGCTTCACCGGCCACGCCATCGAGGCGCGGCTGTGCGCGGAAGATCCTTACGACCAGTTCCGGCCGCATGCCGGACCGGTGGCGCACTGGCAACCCGAGCGCGCCGTCGCGGCCGGCCGGGGCTCGGTGCGCATCGACGCCGGCATCGCGGAAGGCGGCGCCGTGACGCCGTTCTACGACGCGATGGTGGCCAAGGTGATCGTGCATGGCCAGGACCGCACGGACGCGCTGCGCCGCCTGCGCCGCGCGCTGGAGGACGCCCCGCTGCTGGGCCTGCCCAACAACGGCCGTTACCTGCGCGACCTGCTGGCCGCGCCCGACTTCGTGGCAGGCACGATGACCACGACGCGCCTGGACGAGTGGGCCGCGGCGGGCACCGGCCCCAGCGCGCGGCCGGAGCCGGAGGAGGGCGATTGGCTGCTGGCCGCGGGCCTGCGTGGGCTCGCCCTGCCGCGCGACGGCGGGCTGACGGGCGCGCTTCGCGTCGAGCCGCCCCTCGCCCCCAGCGTGGCCGCGCGGGACGTGGTGCTCGTGCACGGCGCGCGCCGGCGCGTGCTGCGCGTGCAGGCGGGTGCGGCCGCGGGCGAGGCGTGGGTGGCGGCGGATGGCGGCGACGCCGTGCGGCTGCACATGCTGCCGGTGCCAACGTCGTCGTCATCAGCGCCGTCGCCGTCGCCGTTCCATTCACCCCCTGCGCCCACGGTGTCCTCCGCCGCCAACTGGCTCGCCGTGGACCACGACGGCCACCGCCGCCGCGTGCTGGTGCGCCCCACGGCCGACGGCATGGAGGTCGTGCGCGACGCCGCGGTCCACGCCTTCACCGAGCCGTCGCCCGTGCCCTCGGGCGCGGCCGCCGCCGATCCGTCGCGCGTGCTCGCACCCGTGGCGGGCGTGGTCGCGCAGGTGCGGGTGCGCGCGGGGGACGTCGTGGCGGCGGGCGATCCGCTCGTGTGCGTGGAAGCGATGAAGATGGAGATGTGGCTGCACGCCGCCGTGGCCGGCACGATCGCCGCCGTGCACGTGGTCGAGCGGTCCCCGGTGGCGGCCCGCGACCTGCTCGTGGAGATGGTCGCCGGCGGCCCCGCGCCTGCGACGCCGAGTCCGTGAGCGGCCGAATCGCCGAGTCACCGCAACATACCCAACACCGTATCCGCTCTCGACAGGACCCCCCCATGGACAAGGCCATCCTCACCTGCGCCCTCACCGGCGTGCTCACGGACCCGCGCCAGCACCCCGTGCCCGTCACTGCGGCGCAGATGGCGGCCGAGGCGCGCGACGCCTTCGCCGCGGGCGCGTCCGTCATGCACGTGCACCTGCGCAGCCAGGAGGAGGGTCGCGGCCACCTGCCGTCGTGGGACCCGGACGTGGCCGAGGACGTGGTCGGCGCCATCCGCGCGGCATGCCCCGGCGTGGTCATCAACCTCACCACGGGCGTGATCGGCAACGACATCACGGGCCCCGCGGCGTGCCTGCGCCGCGTCCGGCCCGAGATCGCGGCCTGCAACGCGGGCAGCCTCAACTACCTGAAGCTGCGCGATGACGGCCGCTGGGCCTGGCCGCCGATGGTGTTCGACAACCCCGTGGCCAAGGTGCAGCAATTCCTGGACGTGATGGCCGAGACGGGCACGCACCCCGAGTTCGAGTGCTTCGACGTGGGCATCGTGCGGTCGGTGGCGATGTTCGTGAAGGCCGGCATGCTGACGCCCGCGATGGGACGCCCCGAGTGCAACTTCGTGATGGGCGTGGCCTCGGGCATGCCTTGCGACGGCGACCTGCTGGCCCTGTTGCCGCGCTGGCTGGCGCCGGGCGCGGTGTGGCAGACGACGCTGATCGGCCGCGCCGAGATCTGGCCGGTGCACCAGCGCACCGCGGAGCTGGGCGGCATGCTGCGCACGGGGCTGGAGGACACGTTCTACCTGCCGGGCGGCGAACGCGCGCGGGGCAACGGGGCGCTGATCGAGGCGCTGGCGGCTTGCGCGGAACGCGCGGGTCGCAGCGTGGCCTCGCCCGACGAGGCGCGCGCGTTGCTGGGGCTGGCGCCGCGCGAAGCCCGCTAGGTTCGGCGCAGCCGGCGCAGCCACCGGCCCACGATGTCGCGGTGCAGGTCGGAAATCTGCTGCCACACCGCGCCCACCTGGAAATCGCCGTGCTGCAGCACGACGTAGACCACCTTGATGGTGCCCGAGATGGCCAGGATGGCCTTGGGATCCTCCAGGCCCGGCGTGCCCATCGCGAACGGCAGGATGGCACCGTGCGGCACCGAGGACGGCATGGCCAGGCCGACGCCGCTCTCCGAGATGTCGCGCACCTTGCCGTTCATCACCTGCCCGTTGGGCAACTGGATGCGGCCCGGCCAGACCACCTTGACGCGCTGCTCGCGCCGCGCCTCCGCGCCGACGGTGGGCGCGCCCGCCAGGGGCGACGCGCCGTCGCCCGATGCCCGAGGGGCCGGGGACGGGGCCGGGAAGGCCGAGTCGAGATCGTCGTCGCCGCCGAGCGGGTCGGATTCTTCGCGGGAGGAGGGACTCGAGCTCATCCTTCGGTGGCGGCTGTCTCGGCAGCGGCGGGTTGCAGGTCGAACTGCATTCTCGCCAATCGGGCGTACAGCCCGCCGCGCGCCACGAGGTCGGCATGGGCTCCCTGCTCGACGATCACGCCGCCGTCCATCACGAGGATGCGGTCGGCGCGCTGCACGGTGGCCAGGCGGTGGGCGATGACGATCGTGGTGCGGTGCTGCATCGCGGCCTCCAGCGCGGCCTGCACCATGCGCTCGCTCTCCGCGTCCAGCGCGCTCGTCGCCTCGTCCAGCAGCAGCAGCGGCGGGTTCTTCAGCATCGCCCGCGCGATGGCGATGCGCTGGCGCTGGCCGCCCGACAGGCGCACGCCGCGCTCGCCCAGGAACGTGGCGTAGCCCTCGGGCAGGCGCTCGATGAAATCGTGCGCGAAGGCCGCGCGCGCGGCGTCCCGGACCTCGGCGTCGGTGGCCGTGGGCCGGCCGTAGCGGATGTTCTCCATCGCGTTGGCCGAGAAGATGGTCGAGTCCTGCGGCACGATGCCGATGCGTCCACGCAGCTCGGCCAGCGCGGCGTCGCGCACCGGCACGCCGTCCACCTCGACCGCGCCCTGCTGCGTGTCGTAGAAGCGCAGCAGCAGCTGGAACACGGTGCTCTTGCCGGCGCCGCTGGGCCCCACCAGCGCCACCGTCTCGCCCGGCCGCACCTGCAGGGACACGTCCGCCAGCGTGGGATGCGCGGGCCGCGACGGGTAGTGGAAGCGCACGTCGCGCAGCAGCACGGACGACCCGCCCTGCACCGGCGGCAGCGGCCGCGGTGCGACGGGTTCCATCACGGGCGAGCGGGCGGCCAGCAGCTCCATCAGCCGCTCGGTGGCGCCGGCGGCGCGCAGCACGTCGCCGTACACCTCGGACAGCACCGCCACGCTGCTCACCAGCAGCACCACGTACACCACGGTCTGGCCCAGGTGGCCCGCGGTGATGTCGCCCCGGATCACCGCCTGCGTGCCCTGGTACAGGCCCCACAGCAGCGCGCCGAAGGTGGCGCTGATGATGAAGGCCACCAGCATCGCGCGCACCCGCGTGCGCTTGCGCGCGGTGTCGAACGCCTGTTCGGTGGCGTCCTCGAAGCGGCGGGCCTCTCGCGACTCCTGCACGTAGCTCTGCACCACGGGCACGGCGTTCAGCACCTCGGACGCGATGGCGCTGGAATCGGCCACGCGGTCCTGGCTGGCGCGCGACAGGCGCCGCACGCGCCGGCCGAAGTACAGCGACGGCGCGACCACCAGCACCAGGATGCCCAGCACCTGCGTCATCACGTAGGGGTTGGTGACGACCAGCATCACGAGGGCGCCGATGCCCATCACCGTGTTGCGCAGGCCCATCGACAGGCTGGAGCCCACCACGGACTGCACCAGCGTCGTGTCGGTGGTGAGCCGTGACAGCACCTCGCCGGTGGCCGTGGTCTCGAAGAACTCGGGGCTCTGGCGTACCACGTGCGCATAGATGGCCGAGCGCAGGTCGGCCGTGACGCGCTCGCCCAGCCAGGTGACGGCGTAGAAGCGCAGCGCGGAGAACACGCCCAGCGCGACGCCCACGGCGAACAGCTGCAGGAAGTGCGAGCGCAGCGCCATCACCTGCGCCCCCTTGTCACCGGACCCCAGCCCCCCGTCGATCAGGGACCGCAGCGCGACCGGGAAGGCGAGCGTGCTGACCGCGGCCATGAGCAGAAAGAGGGCGGCGGCCGCGATGTGGCCGCGGTAGGGGCGCAGGAAGGGCAGCAGCCCGCTCAGGGACCGCGGGGAGCTGGCCGCGGCGCGGTCGGTGGGGGTGCTCATGGGGGACGAGTGTAGGCAGCGGCCCAAGCGGTACGACTGTCTGATCAGGGAATACCCCTGAACATTAATGGCCTATTCAATGACGGCCTTGGCAACCATTGACTAGACAAATATAGTCACGTCCATCATGTCAGTGACCCCCCGTCCGTCCGTGCCTCCGTCCGCCGCCCCGGCCGCCTTCTACAAGGGCGACGCCTACGACCCGAACCAGAGCGTCGCGTACCTGATGAAGCAGATCATGTCGTCCGTGCTGACGCAGGCGGATCGCCGGCTGGCCGAGCACGACCTGACGCACGCGCAGTGGGTGCCGCTGTTCAAGCTGGCCCATGGCGAATGCGCCACGATGGCCGAGCTGGCGCGCACGCTGCAGCAGGACCCCGCCGCGATGACGCGCGCGCTGGACCGGCTGGAGGCCAAGGGTCTGGTGAGCCGCGTGCGGTCCAGCAGCGACCGCCGCGTGGTCAACCTCGAGCTGACCGAATCCGGCCGCCAGGTGGCCAAGGTGGTGCCGGCGGTGCTGTCCGAGATCCTGAACGAGCACCTCGCGGGCTTCACCGAAGCCGAGTGGCGCACGCTGGTCTCGCTGCTGCAGCGCATGCGCGACACCGGCGAGATGCTCCGCGCCGCCGAGTCCGGCCCGTCTGCTTGACGCCGCCCGCATTCCCAGTTTCCGAACGAACGTCCGACCGATCCCGATCCGGGAGTCCCCCATGACCTCCACACCTTCCTCCTTCCAGGGCGACTGCCGCGCGATGCGCCGCGGTGCCGATTGCCGCGCCGCGCAGGCGCCCGCGCAAGCCGCGTCCGCGAGCGGGCCGCGCCGCGGCAGCGCACCCGCGCGTGCGGCCACGCGCGCGCTCTCGGCCGGCACGCTGGCCCTGGCCGTCGCGTCCGCGGCCGTGCTGATGCTGGGCGGCTGCGCTGCCACCGGCACTGCCGTCCCGCCCGCCACGCAGCGCGCGGCCGCCGACGTCGGCCTGGCCGACGGCACCGCCACCACCGCCGTGGACGCCGCCTGGTGGCGCCAGTTCGGCGATGCCACGCTCAGCGCGCTGGTGGAACGCGCGCTGGCGGACCATCCCAGCCAGAAGGCCGCCGCCGACCGCGTCGTGCGCGCGCAGGCGCTGGCCGAGATCGCCGCGGGCAAGGACCTGCCGCAGGTGGGCTTCGAGGCCGACGCCATGCGCCAGCGCGTGACCGAGCACGGCCTGTCCCCCCCGCCGTATGCGGGCTCCACGATCAACACCGGCAACATCCAGCTGGGCCTGACCTGGTCGCCCGACCTGTTCGGCAAGCAGCGCAACGCGATCGAGTCCGCGCTGGGCGCCGCCCGCGCGGCCCAGGCCGACGCCGCCGTGGCCGGCCAGCAGCTGGCCACGCAGGTGGCCCGCGCCTACTTCCAGCTGGCGCGCCTGGGCAGCCAGCGCGAGGTGGCGGTGGCCACGCTGAAGCAGCGCCAGGACCAGCTCACGCTGATCCAGCAGCGCGTGGGCGCCGGCCTGGACACCGTGGTGGAACTGCGCCAGGGTGAAGGCGCGCTGCCGGACGTGCGCGCGCAGCTGGAGTCGATCGACGAGCAGATCGTGCTGGCACGCCACCAGCTGGCGGTGCTCACCGGCCAGGGCCCGGGCGCCCTGGATGCGCTGTCGCCCACGCTGGCCACGCTCACGCCGCGTGACCAGCCCGCGGTGCTGGGCGCCGACCTGCTGGCCCGCCGTCCCGACGTGGCGGCCGCGCTGGCCCGCGTGGACGCCGCGTCCCACGAGGTGAAGGTGGCGCGCGCGCAGTTCTACCCGGACATCGACCTCACCGCCTTCGTCGGCTTCAACTCGATCGGTTTGGACAAGCTGCTGGACATGGGCAGCCGCCAGTTCGGCGCGGGCCCGGCCATCCACCTGCCGATCTTCGAGGGCGGCCAGCTGCGCGCCAACCTGAAGGGCAAGTCGGCCGAGCTGAACGCGGCCGTCGAGGCCTACAACCAGCAGGTGCTGGACGCCGTGCGCGAGGCCGCGGACGCCTCGGCCTCCGCCGCCTCCCTGGCCCGCCAGCGGGCCGAGACGGCGCGCGCGCTCGCCAGCGCCGAGAGCGCGTTCGACGTCGCGCGCCAGCGCTACCAGCAGGGCCTCAGCAACTACCTGGTGGTGCTGAACACCGAGACCACGGTGCTGGCCCAGCGCCGCGCCGCCGTCGACGTGCAGTTCCGCACGCTGGACGTGCAGGCCCAGCTGATGAAGAGCCTCGGCGGCGGCTGGACCGCGCCCGCGGCCACGGTCGCCCAGTCGCATTGATCGCCCAGAACAGAACACACGAAGCACACCATGAACGAATCGCAAGCTCCCGCCGCCGCGCCCGCCACCCCCGCCGGCAACCCGAAGCGCAAGCGCGCCCTCACCGCCATCGCCGGCGCGGTGTTGTTGGTTGGTGCCGGCTATGGCGCCTACTACTGGTTCCACGGCCGCCACTACGAGACCACCGACAACGCCTACGTGCAGGCCAACGTCGTGCAGATCACGCCGCAGGCCGCGGGCACCGTTATCGCCATCCAGGCCGACGACACCGACTACGTGAAGCAGGGCTCGGCGCTGGTCAAGCTGGACCCGGCCGACGCGCGCGTGGCGCTGGACCAGGCCGAGGCGCAGCTGGCGCAGACCGTGCGCGAGGTGCGCACGCTGTACGCCAACAACAACACGCTGGGCGACCAGATCTCCGTGCGCCAGGCCGACGTCAAGCGCACGCAATCCGACCTGGCGCGCGCCCAGGAGGACGTGGACCGCCGCGCCCCGCTGGTGGCCAGCGGCGCCGTGGGCAAGGAAGAGTACGAGCACGCCACCGCCGTGCTGGCGGCCGCGCGCAGCGCGCAGGCGGCCGCGCAGGCGGGCCTGGACGCGGCGCGCGAGCAGCTGGCGTCCAACCAGGTGATGACCGACGGCACGCCGGTGGACCAGCACCCCAACGTGCAGCGCGCCGCGGCGCGCGTGCGCGAGGCCCTGCTGGCCGTGCAGCGCACGCAGATCGTGGCCCCGGTGTCGGGCAACGTCGCGCGCCGCAGCGTGCAGGTGGGCCAGCGCGTGCAGGCCGGGGCCCCGCTGATGTCGGTGGTGACGCTGGACACGCCGTGGGTCGACGCCAACTTCAAGGAAAGCCAGCTGGGTCGCCTGCGCATGGGCCAGCCCGCCACGCTGTCGGCCGACGTCTACGGCAACAAGATCGACTACCACGGCAAGGTGGTGGGCCTGGGCGCCGGCACCGGCGCGGCCTTCTCGCTGCTGCCCGCGCAGAACGCCACCGGCAACTGGATCAAGATCGTCCAGCGCGTGCCGGTGCGCATCGAGCTGGACCCGAAGGAGGTGGCGGAGCATCCGCTGCGCGTGGGCCTGTCGATGGAAGTGACCGTGGACGTGGCCGACCAGGGCGGCAAGGTGCTGGCCGATGCGCAGCGCAACGCCTCCCTGGGCGCGGTGGCTTCCACGCAGGTGTTCGAGGCGCAGCAGGCCGCGGCCGATGCCGAGGTGGCCCGCATCGTCGCGGCCAACGGCGGCGGGCGCGCGTACGCCGCGGGCGGTGCGATGTCCGCTAGCGCGGCCACGTCGCGTGCGCATCACGGCCACACGAGCAAGAACCGTCAATGACCGACGCCGCCGCACCGCCGGCCACGGCGCCGGCACGCACGCCCACGCCCGCGGCCACCGCCGCGCCCGCGCACCGCGCGCCGCTCACGGGGGGCGCGCTGATCCTGGGCACCCTGTCGCTGTCGCTGGCCACGTTCATGAACGTGCTGGACTCGTCCATCGCCAACGTGTCGCTGCCGGCCATCTCGGGCAACCTCGGCGTCAGCCCCACGCAGGGCACCTGGGTCATCACCAGCTTCGGCGTGGCCAACGCCATCTCCGTGCCGCTCACCGGCTGGCTCACGCAGCGCTTCGGCGCGGTGCGCCTGTTCACGATGAGCATCCTGCTGTTCGTGCTGGCGTCCTGGCTGTGCGGCTTCGCGCCGTCCATCGAGGCGCTGATCGCGTTCCGCGTGTTCCAGGGCCTGGTGGCGGGGCCGATGATCCCGCTGTCGCAGACCCTGCTGCTTTCCAGCTATCCACCGGCCAAGGCCGGCACGGCGCTGGCGCTGTGGGGCGTCACCACGCTGGTGGCGCCGGTCGTGGGGCCGCTGCTGGGCGGCTACATCACCGACAAGTTCGCGTGGCCGTGGATCTTCTACATCAACGTGCCGGTGGGCCTGGCGGCCGCGGGCATCACGTGGAGCATCTACCGCAAGCGCGAGACGCCGCGCGTCAAGCGCCCCATCGACCTGATGGGCCTGGGCCTGATCGTGCTGTGGGTGGGCTCGCTGCAGGTGATGCTGGACAAGGGCAAGGAGCTGGACTGGTTCAACTCCACGCAGATCATCGTGCTGGCGGTGCTGGCAGTGGTGGGCCTGGCCGTGTTCATCGCCTGGGAGCTCACCGACGAGCACCCGGTGGTCGACATCCGGCTGTTCGGCCGCCGCAACTTCGTGTTCGGGGCCACCGCGCTGTCGCTCGCCTACGGCCTGTTCTTCGGCAACGTGGTGCTGCTGCCGCTGTGGCTGCAGCAGTACCTGGGCTACACGGCCACCACGGCCGGCATGGCGCTGGCGCCCGTGGGCATCCTCGCCATCCTGCTGACGCCCATCGTGGGCAAGAACGTGGCGAAGTGGGACCCGCGCTGGATGGCCACCGGCGCGTTCATCGTGTTCGCGATCGTGCTGTGGATGCGCTCGAACTTCACGTCGCAGACCGACTTCGTGTCGATCCTGATCCCCACGCTGATGCAGGGCGGCGCGATGGCGTTCTTCTTCATCCCGCTCACCACGCTCACGCTGTCGGGCCTGCCGCCGGAGCGCATCCCCGCGGCCGCCGGCCTGTCCAACTTCGTGCGGATCACGGCGGGCGCGATGGGCACGTCCATCAGCACCACGCTGTGGGAGAACCGCGCCGCGCTGCACCACACGCACCTGGCCGAGCAGCTGGGGCAGGGCAGCCAGGCGCTGGCCGACGCGCAGGCCACGCTGGGCGCCAGCGGCCTGCCGCCGGACGCGGCCCTGGCGAGCATCAACCGCATGATCGACGTGCAGGCCTTCACGCGCGCGGCGGACGACATCTTCCTGGCCTCGGCGGCGATGTTCCTGCTCCTGATCGTGACCATCTGGTTCACGAAGCGGCCGCCGAAGGTGGCGGGCGGCGGCGGCGCGGCGGATGCGGGCGGGGCGCACTGAAGCGCGTCCTGGTCCCTGTCCGCGCCCCATGAAGAAAGCCGCCCTCGGGCGGCTTTCTCGTGTGCGGCTTGCCAGCCGTGCGGGCTCAGTACCGCTGGCACTGCGTCCCGACGCAGTTCTTCAGCGACAGCAGCAGGTTGTGCAGCGCGGTCATCTGCGCCCGGCGCTTCGGGTCCTTGCTCTTCTGCAGGCTGGCGTCCTGCAGCGGGTCCACCGAGAAGTCGTAGAACTCGACGTCGCTCAGGATGTTCTTGGCGTTGAGCGTCTCGGCGTACACGAAGATGGTCTTGCCGCTGGTGTCGCCGGTGATGGCGGGGTCGTGCGTGCGCACCATCGTGTAGGGCGGGTGGTCGGCGTTGTACTTGTTGTCGGCCGGGTGCTCCACCAGAATCGACTTGCGGTTCTGGCCCGAGCCGTTGCCCAGCCACGGCACGAACGAGACGCCGTCCATCGTCAGGTCGACATTGCCGGTGGCGCCGGCCACCTCGAGGATGGTGGGCGCCCAGTCCACGTTCATCACCCACGAGTTGACGTGGCGCGACAGCGTCTGGCCTGGCGAGTGCACCACCATCGGCACGCGGATGGATTCCTCGTACAGGTCGGTCTTCTGGTCCTTGCGGTGCGTGCCGTACTGGAAGCCGTTGTCCGACGTGACGATGATCATCGTGTTGGCGTACTGGCCGCTCGCCTTCAGCTGGTCGACCACCGCGCCCAGCAGGTCGTCCACCGCGCGCATGGCGGCCACCTTGCTGTTGTAGCCGGCGCGCTCGCCCACCGGGTCCTTCGGGGCGATGGTGCGCATCCACGCCGGCTTGTCGCTCATGTCGGCCTCGTTGTACGACGCCAGCGCCTCGGGCGGGATGGTGGCCAGCGGCGGGGTGTCGAGGTAGCGGTCGGGCGCGCGCACCAGGCCGCCGTCGTCGTCGTTGTCCTGCGAGCCCTCGTAGTGCGGCGCGGTGGGCGTGAGCGTCAGGAAGAACGGGCGCGGGTCGGTGGACTTCAGGAAGTTGACGGCCTGCGCCGAGAGCACGTCGGTCTGGTAGTCGGCCGGATCATGGCCGTGGTGCTCGGACACGCCCTGGTTGGACAGCGTGTAGTCGTACTGGCCGGCGCCGAACAGGGCCCACCAGGTGTCCCACCCCGGCGGGATGTAGGCGCCGTGCATGTCCTTGGGCGTGTGGCCATACCCGTTCAGGTACTTGCCCAGCAAGCCGGTGCGGTAGCCCGCCTTCTTCAGCCACACGGGCAGCGCCGAGCCGTCGTTGTCGAAGTGCTGGAACCCGCCGTGGCCGCCGTTGTTGCGGATGACGCCGTGGTTGTGCGGGTACTGGCCCGTGAGATAGCTGGTGCGCGACGGGCAGCACACCGACAGCGCCACGAACATGTTGTCGAAGGTGGTGCCGTGGTTGATGATGTCCGCCTGGATGCGGGGCAGCAGGCCGCGGTCCAGCGCGTTCTGCCACACCGACATGTCCAGGTCGTCGGTCATCAGCATGACGATGTTGGGCGCGGACGCCGCGGCGTGCGGCGCGGCGGCCGCGGCCGGCGCGTTGGCGGCGGCCGGCGCCGCGCCGGCGGGGGTCGCCAGCGCGGCAGCCAGGAGGCCGGCCGCGGCCAGGGCCGGGAGCTGCTTGAACAGGTTGACGTGCATGTGGAAGGCCCCCCTTCGGACCTGGGTCGAGTTCGAGCGGGCGGATGCCCGGATCGAACCGATGCTAGCGAACCGACGTGACGGTCCGCTCAGGGCTAACGCTTCCCCCGTTCGAGGGTTCAGCGCCCCGACAGGCGACGCCTTTCCGTGGCAGGCTCAGCCGGCCACGCCCGGCACCCCGGCGGAGCTGGACGGTGCCAGCGACACCGTGCTCTTGCCGATCGGCCCCGTGGCCAGCGCGGCCTCGGCGGACTCGAGCAGCGGCAGGAGCTGGTCGCCGTGGGAGGGCGACCACGCCACGCCCACGCGCGCGGACAGCGGCACGCGGGCCACGCCCACGTTGACCGGCGCCGAGACGGCCGCGCGGATCTTCTCGGCCACGCGCGCGGCCTCGTCGGGCTGGTGCAGGTCCACCAGCATGGCGGCGAAGCGGCCGCGCTCCAGGCGCACGGCGGTGTCCGTCTTGCGCAGCTCGAAGTGCAGGCGGCTGGCCGTGGCGCGCAGCACGTCGTCGCCCACGCTGTGGCCGTGCGCCTCGCACAGCGCGTCGAAGCCGGCCAGCTCCACCACCATCAGGGCGACACATGTCTTCGCGCGCGCTGCGCGCTGCAGCGCCATCTCGGCGCGGTCGGCCAGCATGGCGCGCGAAGGCAGGCCGGTGAGGCCATCGTGGTTCAGCAACTTCAGGCGCTCGCCTTCCTCGTCGGCGGCCACGCTCTCCACCGCCAGCAGCCCGGTCACCTGGCCGGCGCCGTCGCGCACCGCGGCCACCGACAGGCGCACCGGGTGCGGCGAGCCGTCCTTGTGGCGCAGCACCCAGTCGTGCTCGTCGGCGGCCATCCCATGGCGCAGGCGCGCGCCGAACAGCGTGGCATCGGGCGCCTGCGCGCCGCCCAGTTCCTGCGCCAGCTGCGTGGCGCGCAGCTCCATCTCCTCGCGCGGCACCAGGCTGCCCACCAGGGCGCGGCCGGTGAGCTCGTCGCGGCCGTAGCCCAGGCGCGTGGCGCCGGCGGGGTTCAGGTAGGCGATGCGGCCTTCCAGGTCGAGGCGCATCACCAGGGCGGGCCACGCATCCAGCACCAGGCGCTGCACCTCGGCAAGCTCCAGGAAGGGGGTGGCGTGGGGGTCGAGGGCGGGGTAGGCGGTGTCCATGGGGAACAGTCTCCGCCCAAGCGCGCCCCGGCAGAAGGGGGAGCCCTGCGGGCAGGAGGGTCAGCTCGACCGGGGCGGATCGCCCGCGTCGCCCGGCGCGTCGCCGTCGGGGGGTGCCGGCGGCAGGCGGCCGCGCCGTGTCAGGGCCTCGCGCAGCAGGTACTCCACCTGCGCGTTGGCGCTGCGCAATTCCTGCGCGGCCAGGCGCTCGACCTCAGCCCACAGGGCGGGGTCGATGCGCAGCGGGTAGCTCTTCTTGCCCGGCGAGGCCATCGATCGGCGTCAGGCGTACAGCGTGCCGGCGTTGATCACCGGCTGGGCCTCGCGGTCGCCGCACAGCACCACCAGGAGGTTGCTGACCATCACGGCGCGGCGCTCGTCGTCCAGGTGCACCACGTCCCGCTCGCTCAGCTGCTTCAGCGCGGATTCCACCATCGCCACCGCGCCCTGCACCAGGTAGTGGCGCGCGCTGACCACGGCCTGCGCCTGCTGGCGCCGCAACATCACCTGCGCGATCTCGGGGGCGTAGGCCAGGTGCGTGAGCTTGGCATCCGTGATGGTGACGCCCACCGCGGAGAAGCGGGCCTGCAGCTCGTCCTTCAGCGTCCGGGCCACGTCGTCCAGGCCGGCGCGCAGCGTGGTCTCGTCCGGCGCCAGGTCCTCGCCCGTGTCGTAGGCGTAGATGGAGGCGACATGGCGCAACGCGGTCTCGGACTGCACCTGCACGTACTGCTCGATGCTCTCCACCTCGAACACGGCCTGCGCGGTGTCGCTCACCCGCCAGACCAGGGCCGCGCCGATCTCGATGGGGTTGCCGCGCTTGTCGTTCACCTTCAGGGCGGGCGCGTTCAGGTTGCGCGAGCGCAGCGAGATGCGGCGCTTGACGTAGAAGGGATTGGCCCAGCGCAGCCCGTCGCGCCGGTCGGTGCCGCGGTAGTTGCCGAACAGCGTGGCGATGGCCGCCTCGTTGGGCTGCAGCATGTACAGGCCGCGGAAGGCGGCCACCGCCAGCAGCACCAGCAGCACCAAGAGCAGCACGGTGACGATGGCAGGCCCCTGGTCGTGCGACGCTGCGTCCACCACGCGCGTGTTCACCACCCAGATGGCCGCGCCTGCGCAGGCGAGCCCGGCCGCCACCATCGGGTAGCCGCTCATGGCGGCCAGGGGGCGTTCGGTGAACGAAGGACGATCGGACATCTCATGTCTCCTAGGGATCAAAGTGATATCACTTTAGGCGCGGCGGCTTCGGCGTGTCAAGTCCCGGTCGGCCCCCGGCTCTGGCCGGCACGCCATCGGCGCAACACCCCTCCGCACAAACCCTCGCCGAAAGGCCACGGTGCCACCGCCTAACATGCGCGATCGTCCGACGGGTGATCCCCTCGGCGCCCCCTCCCGCCCGACCAGGACCCCCCTGCCGTGACCCCTCGCTCCTTCCGCCCCACCGCCCTGCGTGCCGCCGCCGCGCTGCTGCTGGCCGGCGCCGCCGCCGCGGCCGCCGCGCAAGCCAACCCGGCCCCCGCCGCGTCCGCCGCGGCAGCCCCGCCCGTCCGCGCGCAGCTGCACATGCCCGCGGAGATCGCCTCGTCCGCGGCGCCCGCCGCCGCGCCGCTGGCCGGCCCGCCGCAGTCCGGCCTGCACTACCCCGTCGCGCCCCGCAAGCGCGTCGAGCACACCTACCACGGCACCACCGCCAGCGACGATTTCGAGTGGCTGGAGAACCCCGCCGACCCCGCCACCAAGGCCTGGGTGGCCGAAGAGAACAAGCTCAGCCGCGGTTGGCTCGACGCCGTGCCGGGCCGACAGGCCCTGCACGACCGCTTCGCCGCGCTGCTGGGCTCCACGTCCAACAGCTACCACGGCCTGGTGGAGCGCGGCGGCTTCATCTACGCGCTGAAGAACCAGCCGCCCAAGCAGCAGGCGCTGCTGGTGCGCCTGAAGTCGGTGGACGACACGGCCAGCGAGCAGGTGGTGTTCGACCCCAACGCGCTGGCGGCCAACGGCTCGCTCGCCATCGATTTCTTCGAACCGTCCCTGGACGGCCGGCAGGTGGCCATCTCGGTGTCCGAAGGCGGCAGCGAGGTGGGCACGCTGCGCGTGATCGACGCGGCCACCGGCAAGGAGACCAGCGAGCGCATCCCGCGCGTGGCCTTCCCCACGGGCGGCGGCAGCGTGGCCTGGTCGGCGGGCAATGCCGGCCTGTACTACACGCGCTATCCGGCCCCGGGCGAGCGTCCGGAGGCCGACCACGACTTCTTCCAGCAGGTCTGGTACCACGCCATGGGCAAGCCGGTCGCGGACGACCAGTACCAGGTGGGCAAGGAGTTCCCGCGCATCGGCGAGACGGTGCTGAAGAGCTCGCGCGACGGCCGCATCGTCACGGCCATCGTCGAGAACGGCGACGGCGGCGAGTACGCGCTGTACGCCAAGGTGAACAACGGCGCGTGGCAGCGCATCGCCGCGGAGGCCGACGGCGTGAAGGCCGTGCAGATCGGCGACGACGGCGCGCTGTACCTGATGTCGCGCCGCGACGCCCCGCGCGGCAAGATCCTGCGGCTGGCCGCCTCGTCCATCGGCGCCAAGCCGGTCGACTGGGCCCACGTGCCGGTGCTGGTGGCGCAGAGCGACGGCGCCATCGGCGACTACGCGGTCTCGGGCGGGCAGCTGTACGTGGCCGAGCTGGTGGGCGGCCCGTCGCGCCTGCGCACGGTCAACATCAACAGCCGCCGCGGCTCGCTTGTGACGCTGCCCGACGTGGCGAGCGTGGACGAACTGGCCGACCTGGGCCGCGCCGGCATGCTGGCGCAGGTGTCCACCTACCTGGCGCCCACCGCCTGGATGCACGTGGTGCCGGGCAAGCCGCCGCGCCGCAGCGCGCTGTTCACCACGTCGGACGCGGATTTCAGCGATTGCGAGGTGGTGCGCGAGTTCGCCACGTCCAGGGACGGCGTGACGAAGGTGCCGCTCAACATCATCCGCCGCAAGGGCACGCACCTGGATGGACGCAACCCCACCATCCTGTACGGCTACGGCGGCTACGGCGTGAACGAGACGCCGCACTTCAACGCCGCGTGGCGCCCGTGGCTGGAGCGCGGCGGCGTGCTCGTGATCGCCAACCTGCGGGGCGGCGGCGAGTATGGCGACGCGTGGCACGTGGCGGGCAACCTCACGCGCAAGCAGAACGTGTTCGACGACTTCATCGCCTCCGCGCAGTACCTGGTGGACCACAAGGTCACGCAGCCGTCCCGCCTGGGCATCATGGGCGGCAGCAACGGCGGCCTGCTGATGGGCGCGGTGCTGACGCAGCGGCCGGACCTGTTCAAGGCGGTGTCCAGCTCCGTGGGCATCTACGACATGCTGCGCGTGGAGCTGGACCCCAACGGCGCCTTCAACGTCACGGAATTCGGCTCGGTGCAGGACAAGGCGCAGTTCGAGGCGCTGTACGCGTACTCGCCGCTGCACCACGTGAAGGACGGCACGAAGTACCCCGCCGTGCTGATGATGACCGGCGACAACGACGGCCGGGTCAACCCGGCGCACTCGCGCAAGATGATCGCTCGGCTGCAGGCCGCCGACCCGGACGGCCGCCCCATCCTTCTGCGAACCAGCAGCTCCAGCGGACACGGCATCGGCACGGCGCTGGGCGAGCGCGTCGAGCAGCTGACCGACATGTACGGGTTCCTCGTCGACGAACTCATGACCCCCTGAAAGAGGCCATGCCGGCGGGCCGCTCGCTCCGTGCCCTGGCGTTCGGCCTCGTGCTGGCGCCGGGGTGTGCGTGGGCCGGCGAGGGCCCGGCGGCGGCCACACCCGCCGTGTCGCTCGACATCGGCGCCGCCTTCGCGCGGCTGCGCGAACGCTCGGGCACGCTCGAGGGCGCGGCGCTGGACGCGCGCGCCAAGCGCCTGCAGAGCGACGCGCTGTCCTGGGCCGGAGGCCCCACGCTGAGCCTGAGCGGGTACGCGGCGCGCCTGTCCACCACCTTCAGCCTGGACGTCAGCGGCGTTTCCGACCCGGTCGATGCCGTGATTGGTGCGATCAACGCCCAGGTGCCGGGCGGCGGCGACCTGCCGCCCCTGCCGCAGCGCCTGTCCACCACGCGCACCTTCAACATCGCCAGCGCCAGCGCCAACGCCGCCTGGCCGCTCTACACCGGCGGGCGCATCGATGCGGTGCGCCAGGTGGCCGACGGCCGCGCGCGCGAGGCCGCGGCCGAGACGCGGGAGACCGAGGACCAGCTGGCGCAGACGCTGGTGCAGCGCTACTTCGGCGCCCAGCTGGCGCGCCGCGCCGCCGCCGTGCGGGCCGCCGCGCTGCGCGGCATCGCGCAGCACCAGCACCAGGCCGAGCGCTTCGAGGCGCAGGGCCTGGTGGCGCACCACGAGCGCCTGCGCGCGGACGTCGCGCTGGCGCAGGCGCGCGGGGACGAGGCCAGGGCGCGCAGCGACGCCGAGCTGGCGCAGCTGGCGCTGGATCGCCTGCTGGACGAGGCGGCGGGCGTGCGTCCCGCCACGCCGTTGTTCGTGCATTCGAAGGGCGTCGGCAGCCTGCAGGATTTCGTCGACCGGGCGCGCGACCATCATCCGGCGTGGGATCGCATCGAGGCCAAGCGCCTGCAGGCCGACGGCGCGCACGCGCTCTCGCTGGCGTCGCGCCAGCCCCAGCTGCTGGCCTTCGGCAGCTACACGCTGGACAAGAGCAGCGATCCGCTGGTGCGCCCCGACTGGGCGGTGGGCGTGCTGCTGCGCGTGCCGTTGGTGGGCCCGGTGGACCGCGGGCTGCTGGCCGAGGCCTCGGGCCTGGAGCGCCGCCGCGTGGACGTTCTGGCGGAGCAGGCTGGGCGCGACGTGCCCACGCTGGTGGAGAGCGAGTGGCGCGCGCTGGAGAACGCCCGTGCGCAGTACTTGGCCACCGATGCCAACGTGGCGCTGGCGCGCGAGAACATGCGCCTGGCGCAGGCCGGCGCGCGCGAGGGGCAGGGCACGTTGCTGGACGCGATCGACGCGCGCCTGGCGTTGGCCAAGGCCCTGACCGAGCAGGCGCAGCTGGCCTACCAGTACGACACGGCGCTGGCGCAATTGCTGGCCGCCACCGGCGAGCCCGAGCGCTTCGCGATGCTGGCCGCCGGCGCCGACCTGCGGCTGGACACCGACCCGGAGCTGCCATGACCTCGACCTCGACCGCGACGCCGTCGCCATCCCGCGCTCGCCGCCTGGCGTTCGCCGCGGCGTGGCTGGTGGTGATCGCCTTGCTGGCCTGGGGCCTGCACCGGGCGTTCACGCCCGAGCCGCCGCCGCTGCAGGGGCAGGTGGAGGCGCAGGAAGTGAACGTGTCGGCCAAGATCGCCGGCCGCGTGGCGCGCGTGCTGGTGCAGCCCGGGCAGGCGGTGAGGGCCGGCGACACGCTGTTCGAGCTGGACAGCCCCGAGGTGGCGGCCAAGCTGTCGCAGGCCGAGGCCGCCCAGGACGCCGCGCAGGCCGTCAGCAGCAAGGCCCAGCACGGGGCGCGGCCGGAGGAGGTGGAGATGGCGCGCACGCAGTGGCGTCGCGCCGTCACGGGCGCCGACCTGGCGCACGTCACCTACACGCGGGTGCAGGCGCTGTTCGACGAGGGCCTGGTGGCGCGCCAGAAGCGCGACGAGGCCGAGGCGCAATGGCGCGCGGCCGACGAGCAGGCGAAGGCCGCGCAGGCCCAATACGCGATGGCGCAGCGCGGCGCGCGGGGCGAGGACAAGGCCGCGGCCGCCGCGCAGGCGCGCCAGGTGGCGGGCGTGGTGGCGGAGGTGCAGGTGGCCCGCGCCGAGACCCGCATCGCCGCGCCTGTGGCCGGCGAGGTGGCGCGCGTGCAGGTGCAGCCGGGCGAGCTCGCGCCGCAGGGCTTCCCGGTGGTGACGCTGGTGAAGCTGGACGACCCCTGGGTGGTGCTGCAGCTGCGGGAGGACGAGATGGCCGCGTTTGCAAAGGGCACGGTGCATCGCGGCACGCTGCTGGCGTTCCGGCGGGAGGCGGACTTCACGGTCACCGCCGTGGCCGTGCTGCCCGACTTCGCGACGTGGCGCGCGGCTCGGCCGGGCGGGGCGGACCTGCACACGTTCGAGATACGGCTGAAGCCGGCCGCCCGCATCGACGGCCTGCGGCCGGGGATGGGCGTGGTCTTCGGTCGGGCTTCCCCCTAGAACCCGGGGTGGCGGCGGAACGCCCGTCCGAAGGGCTTTACCTCGTAGGCGGGGTGCGCTGGGGCCCTCCGGGGTTTCCCCCCTAGGGATGAACCATGGTTGCGGGGTGGGGTCGCGGCTGGAACGATCAGAATCACCCGTCGCGCCCCGTGCGCGTCGTCCTCTACAAGGTAGTTCCCATGCCCCGCATGACCCCGCAAGTCCCCCTCCGCGCCATGGCCGCCCTGGCCCTGGGCGTGATCGCCGCATCCCCCGTCCTGGCCGCCAAGGCCCCTGGCGGACGCGGCGGCGCCAACAACCTGCCCGAGCTGCGCGTGCTGCAGAGCCAGAACGGCGTGCTGGACATCCTGATGGTGGCGCGCGCCGGCACCGCGCCGGGCGTGGGGCCGCTCGTGCCCACCACCCCCCTGGTCTACGACATCTGCCCGCGGCCTCAGGACGGCAGCGAGGCCTGCCCCGCCACGTCGGACGACCTGTTCGCCGGCACGCGGCTGCAGCTGCAGCAGGGCGACCTGCTCAAGGTGCACCTGGTCAACAAGCTGCCCTGGCTCGCGGACGCCAGCCACGTGGTGGACCCGGGCATGAGCTTCCTGCCCTACGATCCCACCAACCTGCACACGCACGGCCTGATCGTCGCGCCGCGCTACCCCACCAAGACGCAGCCCACCTACGGCGACAACGTCTTCGTGCTCGCGCTCAACCCCGACAACGGGATGCCGCCGCCGGACGCCGAGTACCACAGCGACGTCAAGATGGGCTCCATCGACTACGAGATCCGCGTCCCCGCGGACCATCCGTCGGGCCTGTTCTGGTTCCACCCGCACATCCACGGCATCTCCAACAACCAGGTCTCGTCGGGCCTCTCGGGCTTGATCACCATCGGCAAGGTGTCCGACTACGTCTGCAAGGACGCGGCCTGCGCCAAGGTCGTGGACAAGATGCCCGTGCGGCACATGCTGATCAAGGCGCTGCAGGTGCTGCCGGACCAGAGCATCCAGTCCGAGCCGGACCCGTCGTTCTGCCTTCTGCAGATGTACGCGCAGCGTCCGCCGCAGGGCGTGTGCGACGGCATCGACGACTTCGCCGGTGGCAAGCAGTACGACACCATCAACGGTGCGGTGTTCCCGACGATCCCCGTCACCAACCCGAACGGCGAGATCTGGCGCATCACCAACGGCACGGCCAACACCATCTACGACCTCGGGCTGTTCAACTCGGTCGACCGGGGCAGCATGCTGATGCAGGTGCTGTCCATCGACGGCGTGGCCGTGGATCCGCGCAAGGGCGCGACGAAGGAATCGCTGCTGGCCGCCGGTGGCGCCAAGTTCGATCCGGTCGCCTGCCCGGGCGTCGATGCCGGTGAGTTCAAGACGGCCGGCAAGTCCGTGTGCATCCGCCGCATGCTCATGATGCCGGCCTCGCGCGCCGAGCTGTGGGTCTCCTACCGCGACGCCAACGGCAACCTCGCCGCGCCGCCGGCCGGTACCAGCGCGGTGCTGCGCCAGGTGGGCCACATCACGGGCGAGGCCAACAAGTCCATCGGCTTCCCCACGATGGACCTGGCCAACGTGGTGTTCGGCGAGGCCGGCGGTGGCAAGGGCGCGCCGCCCAGCGCGGCCGCCGTGGCCGCGGTGGCGAATGGCCCGAAGGCGCTGGACGTCGCCCCGGACGCGCAGGTGCTGAAGGACCCGACCCGCATCGCCGCCAACCTGCGAGGGTGGAACATCAAGGTGGGCGCCGAGCCCAAGTGCGCGCCGCTGGCTGAAGGGCACTACCGCCGCATCTTCCTCGGCACGGCCGGCGAGACGCGCGCGTTCGGCATGGGCTACGAGGAGATCGACCAGGACGGCAACGTGGTGCCCGGCAGCACGCAGGAGATCACGCCGTTCAACCCGGACAAGCCCACCATCTGCCTGACGCTCGGCCCGGGCAACACGCCCATGCACGAGAAGTGGGAAGTGATCAACGTGGCCGACGAGGACCACACGCTGCACATCCACCAGGTGCGCTTCTCGCTGCTGACGCAGGACCGCATCAGCAAGAAGTTCGTGCCGGCCGACGGCATCCTGCACGACGGCATCCCGCTGCGCCGCGTCACGTGGGGCGACTGCGAGACGGTGGCCGCCTGGCACGACGGCAAGTGCCACGCCAAGAGCACCTTCATCGACGTGCCCTTCGCGGTGGCGGGCGACTTCGTCTACCACTGCCACATCCTCGAGCACGAGGACGGCGGGATGATGTCGCGCATCCGCGTGCGGGCCAACCCCTGAGCCTGGCCACCATGGCACGCAACCCGGATGCCCGCCGCCTGGCCGGGGCGCTCGCCCTGGCCGGCGCTGCGGCGTGGTCGGTCGGCGCGCAGGCGGCCGTGGGGCCGGGTGCGTTGCCCGACCCGTCCAGCGTGCAGAGCGCCTACGACGCCGCGCGCGCCGTCAACGCCGATCGCCACCAGTTCGACCTGGTGATCGAGACGGCCAAGTGCAATGCGATGAAGGCGGGGGGCTATGCCTGCCAGATCGACTTCGTCCGCAAGGCCGAGCCTGACCGTCGCCTGTATTTCGACGTCGTCACGGTCGACGAGAAGGAAGGCCACTGGGTGCTGCTCAGCGGGTTGTGCGTGAAGAAGACGCGCTGACGCCCGAGGGCCGTCTTCGCCCGCCGGGCTTCGTCGCTGCGCTCGCGCGCGAGCTGGCGCGCCTGCGCGCCCGACCCTGGGACATGGTCGTCCTCACCGTGCTGCCCCTGGCGTTCGGCGCGCTGGTGGCCTGGATCTTCGCCGCGGGCACGCCGCGCGACCTGCCGCTGCTGGTGCTGGATGCCGACCAGTCCGCCCTCTCACGCCAGGTGGCGCGCTGGATCGACGCCGCCCCGGGCGTGCGCACGCTGGCGCCGGGCGCGGTGCCGCGCCCGCGCTTGACCGGGGCGTCCGGCCGCGACGAGCCGCCCTGTGCCACCACGGATGCGGACGCCTGCTTCGCCGTGCTGCGCGCGCGAGAGGCGTTCGGCCTGGTGGTCATCCCGGCGGGGTTCGCCGCGGCCGTGCAGACCGGCCGCAACGCGTCGGTCCAGCTGTTCTACAACGCGCAGTTCTCCTCGCACGCCGGCGCGGTGACGCAGGCGGTGCGCGGCGCCGTGGGCACGTTGTCCGCCGGCATCGAGATCGTCGCGCGGCAGAAGCGGGGCGCCGGGGCCGTGCAGGCGCAGGCGCAGTTCGAGCCTGTCCGGGTTCAGCTGGCCACGCTGTTCAACGAATCGCTGGACTACGAGCTCTTCATGGGCGCGTCCTTGCTGCCCGCGCAGCTGCAGATCGCCGCCATGCTGGCCGCGGTCACGGCGGTCGGGCGCGAGCTGAAGGACGGCAGCGTGCCGCGCTGGCTGGCGGTGGCCGGCGGTTCGTGGCCGGTGGCGCTGGCCGCCAAGCTGGCCGTGCCCGCGTTGGCGATGGCCGTGCTGGCAGGCGCTTACGTGCTGGCCTTCGATACGGGGATGGGGTATGTCATCCGGGGCAGCGCGCTGGCCATCGGCGCGGGCCTGGCGTTGCTGGTGGCTGCCAGCCTGGCCATGGGCGTGCTGCTGGTGGCTGCCACGCTGTCCTTCCGCAGGGGCCTGTCGCTGGTGGCGTTCTATGCGGGCGCGGCGTTCGCGTTCTCGGGCCAGGGCTTCCCGCTGCTGGCCATGCCGGCGTTGCCGCGGCTGTGGGCGGCGCTGGTGCCGCTCACGCACTACCTGCAGCTGCACAACCGCCACTGGCTGGCCGGGGCGCCGCTGTCCTATGCCGCGGGGGACCTGGCGGCGCTGGCGGCATTCGTGGCCGTGGGCGGTGGCATCGGTGGCTGGCTGCTGGCGCGGCGCGCCGACGATCCGTCCGCGTGGGGCCGCCCGTGACGTTCACGGGTGCTGTGCTGCAGGCCTGGCGCGATGCCTGGCGGGCGCTGCTGGGCGACAAGGCCGTGCTGATCGTGCTGTTCGGCGCCGGCATCGCCTACTCGTTCTTCTACCCCTCGCCGTACGCCAACGAGGCCGTGCGCCGCGCGCCCATCGCGGTGGTGGACGGGGACCAGGGCAGCCTGTCGCGCCAGCTGGTGCGCTTCGCCGCCGCCCATCCGCAGCTGGACGTGGTGGCGCAGGTGCCGCGCCTGGCCGATGCGCAGGACCTGCTGTGGCGCGGCCGCGTGGTGGGCGTGCTGGTGATCCCCCGCGGCCTGCAGTCCGACGTGCTGGCGGGGCGGTCCGCGCGCGTGGAAGTGGCGGGCAACGGCGCGTGGTTCCTGCTGAACAAGGCCGTGCTGGGCGCGGTGGCGCAGGCAGTGGGCACGCTGTCGGCCGGCATCGAGGTGAAGCGGCTGGAGGCGGCGGCGGCTTCGCCGGCGCAGGCGGGCGAGCAGCGCGAGGCCGTGTCGCTGAAGGCCGTGCCCCTGTACAACACGCGCGAGGGCTACGGCAGCGGCGTCGTGCCGGCCGTGGGCGTGCTGATCGTGCAGCAGACGGCACTGATCGGCCTGGCGCTGCTGATGGGCACGTGGCGCGAGTTGCGGAGACAGTCGGTGCCGCCCACGCTGGCCGGCTTCGTCGGCCTGTGGGCCGCCGTGGCGGCGGCGGTGATGCTGAACGGCGCGTACTGGCTCGGCTGGGTGATGCACTGGCAGGGCTACCCGCGCGCGGGGCACGCCGGGCCGGTGCTGGCGTTCCTGCTGCTGTATGCCGGCACCGTGTCGGCGTTCGGGCTGGCCGCGGGCTCGCTGTTCCGCAGCCGCGAGGGCGGCATGCAGGCGATGCTGTTCGTCAGCGTGCCGATGCTGTTCCTGGCCGGCAGCGCGTGGCCCGCGCAGGCGCTGCCGCCGCTGCTGCAGGCGCTGCGCTGGGCGCTGCCGTCCACGGCCGGCATCCAGGGCTTCGTCGCGCTGAACCAGCTGGGGGCGCATGGCGACGAGGTGCACAGCGAGGCGCTGGCGCTGCTGGCGCTGGGGGCCGTGTCATTCGGGTTGGGCGCCTGGCGGTGGTGCCGCCGCGTCGGGGAGAATGGCGGCCCGGAGGCATACCCGACGGGGGTATGACGCGAGGAGATCGGCACGATGACGACGAGGATGGCCAGGGCGATCACCTGGGGGGCGGCGCTGGCCGCGACGGCGGCCGCGGCGTGGGCGGGTGGCGATGCGACGCTCGCGCGCGCCGCCGCGCTGCGCACGGTGGACGTCGGCGCCTTCACGCGGGACCTGCCGGCGGGCTGGCGCGTGATCCGGTCCGGCGGGCCCGACGGCGGCCGGCGCGGCACGCTGCAGGGCGACGGGCTGGTGCTGGACTTCGACTTCAGCCCGCAGGGCTGGTCGCGCGGGCTGCCGCAGGACACGCGCGCCTACCTGGACGATCCCAACGCCCTGTGGGTGCCCGCCTGCCCGTTCTGCGACGCGCAGGGCCGCCCGGCGCGGGACTACGCGGCCAGCTTCGCGCCCATCCTGGATCGCGCGGCGCATCCCCGCGGCGACTACCTGGCGACGCTCACGCGCCCCGACGGGCAGCAGCAGGAGGTGGAGGTGCAACTGCCCGACGACGTCAAGTACACGCGCGTGGCCTGGCACGACGAGGGCGCGGTGCGGATCGGCCGGGCCGAGTCCCGCCGCCCGGACCGGGGCGTCAACGGCATCTACCTGAAGGACCGCGCCAGCGGGGCCACGCTGGTGGTGCGCACGGATTCGCCCGTGCCCGACGGGCAGCGGCCGGTGTTGGCCGGGATCCTCGGCTCGGTGCACGTGAAGGGGTGGTAGCGCGGGGTGTCGAAATTGCCCCGGTCCGTCCGTCGTGCAGGCAGGATGCCCTGCGGGCACTTTTCAAACCGAACCGACTGGACAGGAGAACGCGATGCGCGTGATGGTGATGGTCAAGGCCACGGCCGAATCGGAAGCCGGCAAGATGCCGGGCACGGAACTGATGGCCGCGATGAGCCGCTTCAACGAGGAACTGGTGGCCGCCGGCATCATGCAGGCGGGCGAGGGCCTGCACCCCAGCTCGCGCGGCAAGCGCGTGCACTTCTCGGGCAGCCAACGCACGGTCGTCGACGGGCCGTTCGCCGAGACCCAGGAACTGGTCGCCGGCTTCTGGCTGTGGAACGTGAAGTCGATGGACGAGGCCGTGGACTGGGTGCGCCGCTGCCCCAACCCGATGGAGGGCCCGTCCGACATCGAGATCCGCCCGTTGTTCGAGGCGACCGACTTCGGCGACGCCTACACGCCCGAGCTGCAGGCGCAGGACGAGGCGATGCGGGCGAGGATCGAGCAGCAGGCGGCAGGCAAGGGCGCCTGAGCCCCGCCCCGCGCCGCCTGCCGGGATCGTCAGGACAGCTCGCCGCGCTTGCGGATCACGCGCGCCACCAGGCCATAGTCGATGGCCTCCTGGGGCGACATCCAGCGGTCGCGCTCGATGTCCATGCGCACGCGCTCCAGCGGCTGGCCGGTCTCGCGCGCGATGACCTCGGCGATGCGCTCGCGGGCCTTCAGGATCTCCTGCGCCTGGATGGCGATGTCGGTGGCCTGGCCGCCGGCGCCCCCGCTCGGCTGGTGGATCAGGAAGCGCGTGTTGGGCAGGCACACGCGGCGTTCCTTCGGCGCGGCCAGGTAGACGTGCGTGGCCGCGCTGCCCACCCAGCCCGTGCCGATCATGTTGACGGGCACGTCGATGAAGCGGATCAGGTCATGGATGGATTCGCCGGACTCCAGGTGGCCGCCGGGCGACGACACGATGATGTCGATCGGCTTGCTGCTCTCGGTGGCCAGCGCCACCAGCCGGCGGGCGGTCTCGGCGGCGGTGTTGTCGCTGATGGTGCCGAACAGGAACACCGTGCGCGAACGGAACGCCTTCTCCTCGAGGAAGGCGCTGCGCGGGTCCACCAGGCCGGGGGCGCCGGGCGCGCCGGGATGGTCGGGGGCGGGGGATTCGAGGCCGGGGAGGTTCATGGGGGATCCTTGGTTCGTCACGTGGGCGCCGGTCAGCGCGATGGGACGATGCTACCGCCGGCCGGGCCACCCTGCGGCGAGGGCGGGGACCCGGGCGCCGCGCTCCACGCGGACTGCAGCGCGCCCAGCACGGCCGCGGCCACGTCGTCCTGGATCGCCAGCGCGTCGCTGGCCGGGCGGTCCACCGTCTGCGACCAGGCCTGCGTGCCGTCCGATGCGCGCACCAGCCGCGCCGTGACGCGCAGCGTGCCGCCGGACTTGCGCACGCTGCCCTCCACCACGTAGGCCACGCCCAGGGCGCGCGCGATGTCGGCCACGGGCACCTGCTTGTCCTTGTAGAAGAACGTGGACGTGCGTGACGCCACGCGCACGCCGCCCAGCTGGCCGAGCCGGTCGATCAGCTGCTCGGTGAGCCCGTCGGCGAAGGGCTCCTCGTCCATCTTGTCGGTGAAGTCGAGGAAGGGCATGACGGCGACCGAGCGGGCCGCCGCCGTGGCCGCGGCCGCGGCATCCGCCGATCGGGCGCCGGTCGGGGACCGCAGGCCCGGTGCGCCCACCGCCCACCAGGCGCCCGCGGTGATGAGCAGCACGCCCAGGGCCGCGAGGGGCCAGCTGGGCCGGCGGCGGGCGGGCGGGGCGGGCTTGGCGGGCGTGGCCGGCGTGGCGAAGGCGGCCGGCATGGCCGACGCCGCATCCGCTGCCGGGGTCGATGTTGCACCTGCCGCCGCGGTCGATGTCGCACCCGCCGCCGCGGTCGCCTGCGCCTCCGTCGGCGCCGCCGTGGCCGGGGCGTCGGCCGCTGGCGTCGCCTGCCCCTCGGTCGCCTCCGTCGCCTCCGGCCTCACAGGCGCCACCAGCCGATACCCCTGCCGGGGCACCGTCGCGATGTACGCGGGCTGGCGCGTGCTGTCGCCCAGCGCGCGTCGCAGCGTCGTGATGGCCTGGTAGACCGAGTCGGGGCTGACGATCACGCCGGCCCAGGCGGCCTCCAGCAGCTCGTCGATCGACACGACGTCACCCGCGCGGCCCGACAGGCACATCAGCAGGCGCCGGGCGCGGTCGTCCAGCTGCACCTGCGCGGTGCCGCGCGTGAGCTGCCCGGACGAGGGATCGACGCGCCAGTCGCCGAGCAGGAAGGGGGCGGTCGGAGGGGAGGGATGCATGCCGGGGAACGGGGAAGCGGGCGCCGGCCGGCATCCTACAGGCCGCGGCCACGCTAGTCCTCCTTGCCCACGAACCCTTCCACCTGGATCTGCACCGTGATGTCGTCGCCCACCAGGTCCGAGTAGGCGTCCAGCCCGAACTGCGACCGCTTGACCGTGGCCGTGGCGGAGATGCCGATCGACGGCTTCTCGGACACGTCGTTCAGCCCGATCTTGTTCACGCGCATCTGCAGGGCCACGGGGCGGGTGATGCCGGCCAGCGTGAGCTCGCCGTGCAGGGTGCCGTGCGTGGCGTCGCTGCGTTCCACGCGGGTGCTGCGGAACGTGATGGCCTGGGTCTTGAACAGGCGTGCCCACTCCTCGTCGCCGCGGATCTGCCCGTTCCAGAGCGTGTCGCCCATGTCGAGCGACGCCACGGGCATCGAGACCTCGACCGCAGACTTGGACCAGTCCTGGTCGTCGAAGACGAAGCTGCCCGGCGCGACGCGCAGTGTTCCGAAGAGCTGGATGAACCCCTGGTGTTCCAGGTTGAACGACACGCGCGAGAGCTTGCCGAGGATCGTGTAGGTGACGGGGGCCGCCTGGGCGGCGGGCGGCAGGCAGCCGCACAGCGGCACGGCCAGGAAGGCGGCGAGGGTGGCGGGGCGCAGGAAAGGCATGGGGTCTCCTTGGGAAGTGGGAATCGCAACCGGCCGGTTTGTAGCGGCGGGGGCGATCGCAAGTCCTGAAAAGACGCCTGAAAACTCCTGAACGGCCTGAATTGAGCAGTCGAGGTCGACGGCGGGCGCGGCGACGCCCCTCACGCGGGTGTCGGCCAGGCCGCCGCCCACTCGGGCCCGGGCGCGGCCTCCACGATCACCGCGTCGCGCCCCTCGACGGGCGGCAACTCGAGGCGCAGCGCGTGCAGCCACAGGCGCGAGATGCCCAGCCCCGCGGCCACCTGGCGGTTGACCGGCCCCTTGCCGTGCGTGCTGTCGCCCACCAGCGGGTGGCCGATGTGCTTGAAGTGGCGGCGGATCTGGTGGCGGCGGCCGCTGGCGGGGTCGACCTCCATCAGCGCGAAGCGGCTGGTGGCATGGCGGCCGCCGGGGTCGGCCACCGGCCACTCGTGGCAGGACAGTCGCCGGTACCGCGTCAGGGCGGGCAGGTGCGGCTGGCCCGCGGACGGCAGCTCCGGATCTCGGGCCAGGGGATGGTCGATCTCCCCGCGCTCGGGCGGCCAGCCGCGCACCACCGCCAGGTAGCGCTTGCGCACTTGGCCGGCCTCGAACGCGGCGCCGAGCGCGCGCGCCGTGCCGGCATCGCGCGCGAAGGCCAGCGCACCGGACGTGCCCTTGTCCAGCCGGTGCAGGGGCCACAGCGGCACCGCCAGCTGTGCGCGCAGCAGGTCCAGGGCATTGACGGCCTCGTGGGCGTCCAGCGACGTGGCGTGCACCAGCAGCCCAGGCGGCTTTTCGATGACGACCACGTGCGCGTCGACATGGAGCACGCGCAGCGGCGGCGGCGGATCCACCGGCAGAAGCGACGGTGGGGGAGCGGGATCGGTGGGACCATTCACGGCGCACGCAGCATAGGCCCTGGCAAGATCGGGCCATGCAGACCCCCTCGCCCGCCCGCTCGCCGCGCCTCCTGACCACGGCGCTCGCGCTGTCGCTCGGCGCCGCCATCTCGCTGGGCCTGGCGCGATTCGCCTACGCCCTGCTGCTGCCCGCCATGCGCGCGGACCTGGGCTGGAGCTACTTCACCGCCGGCGCGATGAACACGGCCAACGCGGCGGGCTACCTGGCAGGCGCCCTGCTGATGCCGCGCGCGCTGGCGCGTGTTGACGCGCACGCGCTGCTGCTGGGGGGCGCGGGCGCGACGTCGCTGCTGCTGGCAGCGCACGGCGGCGTGCGCGCGGACGCGGCGCTGTACGCATTGCGCGCGTTGGCAGGCGTGGCCAGCGCGGCCGTGTTCGTGTCGGGCGGCCTGCTGGCGGCGCGCCTGGGGCAGGTGCCCGGCGCGCGGCCGGCGCTGGTGCTGGGCCTGTACTACGGCGGCGCGGGCGCGGGCATCGTGGTGTCCGCGGCGCTGGTGCCGGGGTGGCGCTGGCCGGTGGCGTGGGAGCTGCTGGCGGGCGCGTCCCTGCTGGCCACCCTGTTGCTGGCGTGGGGCACGCGGGCGCTGGCCAAGCCGGGCGCCGTGGCGTCTCCCCAGGCCGCCAGCGCCACCAGCGCCCCCAGCGCCACCAGTGCGTCCAGCCACCCCCCGGCCGACCGGCCCGCGCCGAGTCCCGCGACCTTCCGCGCGCGGGACTTCGCCTGGGGCCTGCTGGCCTACCTGATGTTCGGCCTCGGCTACATCGGCTACATGACGTTCATCGTCACGCTGCTGCGCGGCCAGGGCCTGGGCGATGGCGCCGTCACCGCGTTCTACGCGCTGCTCGGGTTCGGCACGCTGGCCTCGCCGTGGCTGTGGGCGGGGCTGTTGCAGCGCCAGCGCGGCGGCGGCGCGCTGGCCGTGCTGAACGCGCTGCTGGCGGCCGCCACGCTGGGCGCGGTGATGGCCACGCATCCGGTGGCCGTGTTCGCGTCCGGCGCGCTGTTCGGCGCCGTGTTCCTGTCGGTGGTGGCGTCCACCACCGCGCTGGTGCGGCACAACCTGCCGACGACGGCGTGGCCGGCGGGCATCTCGGCGTTCACGATCGTGTTCGCCGCAGGACAGATCGTCGGCCCGAGCGTGGTGGGCTGGGTGGCCGACGGCCCCGGCGGCCTGCGACGGGGGCTGGCCCTGTCGGCGGGCGCGCTGCTGCTGGGGGCCGTGCTGGCGACGCGGCAGAAGCCGCTGGGCGGCGGCTAGGGTCGCCTGCCGGGCTTGCGCGTCCGGCGCCTCAATCGACCGACGGCCCGCCGAACACCTCCAGCTCGCGATACGGCGTCTGCGTCTCGATGCCGTACACGCCGAACTGCCGCTTCGGCGGCGCGACGAAGCGGAACTGCACGGCGGTCACGTGCGTCCACATCGGCTGGCCGTCGGTCTTCGCGGTGAGCACCACCTGCGACGCGCGCTCGGCGCGGTTCACCATCAGGTGGTGGAACACGCCCATGCGGCGCCAGGTGCCCGGCGCGTCGGCCTGCGTCACCCACAGCTCGTAGGCCTGCTCGGCGCGCTCGTCGCCGTTGTCGGCGATCGGCCGGCCCGCGGAGGTGCGCACCTCGGTGATGTCGTACCCGTGAGGCGCCCCCGCCGTCGCCAGCGTGAACGTGGTGGTGGACGTGTAGTCGTGGTCGTCCGTGTAGTCCTGCAGCGAGCCGTCGTTCAGCAGCGCCGGGGCGTGCTTGCCCTTGTAGTCCACGGTGTCGGCGCTGGCGAGCGTGGGCGAGCCCGCGCGCACGAGGTTGGGCTGCAGCGTCCACGGCGTCGCGGACGCGGTGCTCCACAGGTCCTGCTGGCGCACCCCGTAGAAGCGGCCCGGGTCGGGGTTCGACGGCACCACGCCCAGCGCCTGGATGGCGGCGAACCAGTGCTGCGCCATCACCTGGTAGCCGGCGGTGTCGGGGTGGATGCCGTCGGGGTTGGGATGGTCCAGCATCGGCGTGTAGAGGTCCACCATCGACACGCGGTCGCCCTGCGCCTGGTGGCGCGCCACCATCGCGGGGATCAGCGCGTTGAGCCGCACGATGTAGTCCTGTGTCTCCGCGCTGGCGGGTGCGTTGGCCGGGATGATCTGCGCCACCACGATCCAGATCTTCGGGTTGAAGCGCACGATGCGCGACACCATGTCGTCCAGCCGGTCGATCACCGGCGGCAGGCCCTTGGACGGGTTGCCGTCGAACCAGAACAGCTGCTGCGCGTCGTTGGTGCCGGCGTGGATGGTCACCAGGGCCGGGTCCCACGCCTTCAGGCGCTGTTCCAGCGAGTCCGCATGCCAGAAGCCCTTGCCGGACGTGATCTGCTCGATGCGGTAGGCCGAGTAGCCGTCCTCGTCCATGTCGACGAAGTCGGCCGGGTCGCTCTGGCGCATGTTGCGGCCGCCCACGAGGTTGGGCGCGTGGCCGGTGGCGGCCGTGATCATGTCGAACAGCGGGCGGCGGAAGCCACCGGCGCCGTCGCCGCCCTCGGTGATGGAATCGCCGATGGGCATCAGGCGCAGGGGCGCGGGCTCGATGGGGGCGGCTGAAGCGTCCGGGGAGAACTGCAGCAGGCAGAAGGCCAGCGCGGCGGCCAGCACGGGGATCAGCGACGACGGGCGCATGGACTGACCTTTCGCAGCGAAAGCGGTTTCTGGGAGGCAGTCTTGCGTGTCGCCGACCGGCGTGGCGTGGGTGTCTTCCCGGATGACGTGCGTCCTGGGGGGTCACATGCGCAGCGCACCCGCCCGGCCGGTCATCTCCAGGTACCCCACGCCCACGCGATGGCCGCTGGCGTCCAGCAGTTCGGCCACCCCTTCCCAGTACACGCCGCCCGTGGAGGCGCGGCTGTCCAGTTCCTGGGCGTCCAGCAGTGCGCGCAGCTGGTGCGTGCCCGCGGGCGTGGCCACGGTCCAGGCCACCGGGTAGCGGGCCTGCGTGGCGTCGCTGCGCCAGGTGCGGCCCGCGGTGAAGCGCACCTCGTCCGGCGAGAACGCGCGCACCGCGCCGCCGGCCGTGCGCCGGGCGCCGCCGGCCCACAGCACGCGGCCGTCGGCGCCGCGCATCTGGAAGGCCATCAGGGCGCCGCCGTCCAGCAGGTCGATGCCGATCCAGTCCCAGCCGACGGCGCCCTGCGGCAGGTAGGCGTCGCTCCATTCGTGGTCCAGCCACGCGCGGCCGCGGACCGCGCGCGCCGGCGCACCCGCGCGCACCAGCGTGCCCGCCACCGCCAGCTGGGGCTCGCTGTAGTAATGGCTGGCCTCGCCCGGGGCGGGGCCCTTGCGTGAGTAGCCGGCCTCGCCCTGCAGCATCACGGGCTGGGTGCCGGCCAGGCGCAGGTCGAGCGCGTAGTCGGGGGTGCGCACCTGCAGGGTGAGGCGCGAGCGGCCGTCGGCCGCGGCGGGCTCGCGGACCAGCTGCCAGTCCTGCAGCACCACGGCCTGTCGCGCGTCGCCGGGGCGGGGCACTTGCGCCAGCCCGAAGCCCTCGCGGGCGGTGCGCTGGTCGTGGAAGAGGTGGGCCGGGCGGCCGTCGCGGCCCAGGTCGCTGAGCGCCGCGTGCGCGAACACCAGCTGGCGCGCGGCGAACCGGCTGGCCAGGCCCTCGGCCAGGCCGGTGCGGCTGCGGAAGAAGGTGAGCTGGAAGCCGTGGTCGGGCTCGTCGGAGGGCGGCGGCAGCGTGGGCGCGGAGGGTGCGACGGACGGGCCGCCGCCCGCCGAACCTGGCGTTGCGGCGGACAACGGCCGCGGCGCCGGCTCGCGGGCCAGGTGGCCGGTGACGTACCACCATTCGGTGCGCGTCTCGGGGTGCGCCGCGTGGTCGGCGGGGAACTGCAGCGGGCGGGGATGCACGCCCTCGGCCAGGACGGGCAGGAGGGGCGCGGCGGGCGGCGCGGACGGGGGCGGG
>FTBV01002132.1_pt1 | contig 88770 bp, 74 predicted proteins | sample 1639281 | NCBI WGS metagenome assembly FTBV01 (sample SAMEA3914864, study PRJEB12502) | metagenome | biome: forest; material: soil | place: USA | collected 2012-03-12 | depth 0.3 m | reverse complement strand
TCGGTGACCACGAAGTCGGCGATCACGCCGTCCTTCATCGGGCGGATGGCCTCGATGTTGCCGGGCACCTTGCCCAGCATGGCCTTGGCTTCCTTGCCGACGGCCTGGATGATCTTCTTGCCGTGCGGGCCGCCTTCATGGCGGATGGAGACCACCGACGGCTCGTCCAGCACGATGCCCTTGCCGCGGACGTAGATCAGCGTGTTGGCGGTGCCGAGGTCGATCGCGAGATCGGTGGAGAAGTAGCGGCGGAGGGAAGAGAACATGGATGGGGTGTGTGCGGCGGACGGCGGCGGCGCTGAAGGTGCGGATGCGGCCGGGCGGCAACTATCGAGCCCGGCCGGACGATCGCGCCGCGAGGCGCTCGAGGCCCAAGGATCGGGACCGTGCAGCGGCGGACGGAAATGCAGCCTGCACGGCCTGAGAATTAACCGGGGATAATACCTCAGGCCACCCCCGCAAACGGCCGGAACGGCCCGTAACTTTCAGGTAAGCGCCCGTGTCCGGGTGCCTTCTCCCCATGCCCTTGTCACCCCAAGACGTCAGCCGCATCGCCCAGCTGGCGCGGCTCGACCTGCAGCCCGACGAACACGCCGCCATGCAGGCCCAGCTGAACGAGTTCTTCTCCATCGTCGAGCGCATGGGCGCGGTCGACACCACGGGGGTCGAGCCGCTCTACACGCCGCTGTCGGCCATCACGGAGGTGACGCTGCGCCTGCGCGACGACGTGGTCACCGAAGGCGACCGCCGCGACGCCAACATGGCCAACGCGCCGCTGGCCGAGGACGGCCTGTTCCTCGTCCCGAAGGTGATCGAATGACCGCCCGCGCCTTGCACGAGATGGGCGTGGCCGAGCTGTCGCGCGCGCTCGCCGACAGGCAGGTGTCCAGCGTCGAGCTGACGCAGGCGCTGCTCCAGCGCGTGGAGGCCGAGGAGGCGCTGGGCGCCTTCCTGCACGTGGACGTGGGCGGCGCGCTGGCCGGGGCCGCCGACGCCGACGCGCGCCGCGCGCGGGGCGATGCCAGCCCCCTGCTGGGCGTGCCGCTGGCGCACAAGGACATCTTCGTCACCGAAGGCATGCCCACCACGGCCGGCTCGAAGATGCTGCAGGGCTACCGCAGCCCGTTCGACGCCACGGTGGTGGCGCGCCTGAAGGCGGCGGGCACCGTGTCGCTGGGCAAGCTCAACTGCGACGAGTACGCGATGGGCTCGGCCAACGAGAACTCCGCCTACCACCCGGTGCTGAACCCGTGGGACCGCGCGCGCGTGCCCGGCGGCTCGTCGGGCGGCTCCGCGGCCGCGGTGGCCGCGCGCCTGGTGCCCGCCAGCACGGGCACCGACACCGGCGGCTCCATCCGCCAGCCGGCCAGCTTCACCGGCATCACGGGCATCAAGCCGACGTACGGCGTGTGCTCGCGCTTCGGCATGATCGCGTTCGCGTCCAGCCTGGACCAGGCGGGCCCGCTGGCGCGCAGCGCGGAAGACTGCGCGATGCTGCTGTCGGCGATGAGCGGCTTCGACGAGCGCGACGCCACCAGCGCGCAGCGCCCGCCGCAGGACTTCGTGGCGCAGATGCGCGCGGCGCGCGAGGGCGCCACGGCGTCGCGGCCCCTGCAGGGCCTGCGCATCGGCCTGCCGAAGGAGTTCTTCCCCGCCGCGCTGGCGGCGGACGTGGACGGTCGCGTGCGCGGCGCGCTGGCCGAGCTGGAGAAGCTGGGCGCCACGCTGGTGGACGTGCACCTGCCGCGCACCGAGCTGTCCATCCCCGTGTACTACATCATCGCGCCGGCCGAGGCCAGCTCGAACCTGAGCCGCTACGACGGGGTGCGCTACGGGCACCGCGCGAAGGACTACCTCGACCCGGCCTCCAAGGCGTCGCCGCTGGAGCAGATGTACCGCCGCTCCCGCGCCGAAGGCTTCGGCCCCGAGGTGAAGCGCCGGATCATGATCGGTACCTACGTGCTGAGCCATGGCTACTACGACGCGTACTACCTGCAGGCGCAGAAGCTGCGCCGCATGATCGCGGACGACTTCCAGGCCTGCTTCCAGGCCTGCGACCTGATCGCCGGCCCCGTGGCGCCCACCGTGGCGTGGCCGCTGGGCGCGCAGGGCGACGACCCCATCCAGGCCTACCTGGCCGACATCTTCACGCTGCCTGCCAGCCTGGCCGGCCTGCCCGGCATGAGCATCCCCGCGGGCCTGGGCGCCGGCGGCATGCCGGTGGGCCTGCAGCTGATCGGCAACTACTTCGACGAGGGCCGGTTGCTGCACGCGGCGCACGCGTTCCAGCAGGCCACCGATTTCCACCTGGCGGCACCGCAATGAGTACCCCTGCAACCGGCAAGCTCGTGCGCGGGTACGAAGTCGTCATCGGCTTCGAGACCCACGCGCAACTCTCCACGGCCTCGAAGATCTTCTCAGGCGCGTCCACCGCGTTCGGCGCCGCGCCCAACACGCAGGCGTCGCCCGTCGACCTGGCGCCGCCGGGCACGCTGCCCGTGATCAACCGCGGCGCGGTGGAACGGGCCATCCGCTTCGGCCTGGCGGTGGAGGCCACGGTGGCGCCGCTGTCCATCTTCGCGCGCAAGAACTACTTCTACCCCGACCTGCCCAAGGGCTACCAGATCTCGCAGTACGAGATTCCCGTGGTGCAGGGCGGCGCCGTGAAGTTCCTGTTCGACGGCCGCCCGCACCAGGTGCGCCTGACGCGTGCGCACCTGGAGGAGGACGCCGGCAAGTCGCTGCACGAGGACTACCACGGCCACACCGGCATCGACCTGAACCGCGCGGGCACGCCGCTGCTGGAGATCGTCACCGAGCCCGACATGCGCTCGTCGGCCGAGGCCGTGGAGTACGCCAAGGCGCTGCACGCGCTGGTGATGTGGCTGGGCATCTGCGACGGCAACATGCAGGAGGGCTCGTTCCGCTGCGACGCCAACGTCAGCGTGCGCCGCCCCGGCCAGCCGTACGGCACGCGCCGCGAGATCAAGAACCTCAACAGCTTCCGCTTCCTGCAGCAGGCCATCGACTTCGAGGTGCAGTGGCAGATCGAGCGGCTGGAGGACGGCCTGAAGATCGACCAGGCCACCGTGCTGTTCAACCCCGACACGGGCGAGACGCGCGCGATGCGCAGCAAGGAAGACGCGCAGGACTACCGCTACTTCCCCGACCCCGACCTGCCGCCGCTGGTGATCTCGCGGGCCTGGGTGGACGAGGTGAAGGCCGGCATGCCGGAGCTGCCGGGCGCGATGGCGGAGCGCTTCGTGCGCGAGGACGGGCTGTCGGAGGCCGACGCCGCGATGATGACCCAGTCGCTGGCCACGGCGCGCTACTACGAGGCCGCGCGCGATGCCTCGAAGGCGCCCAAGCTGGTGGCCAACTGGGTGATGGGCGAGGTGGCCCGGCGGCTGAACGCCGAAGGCCGCGACATCGCCCACAGCCCGGTGGACGCGCGCCTGCTGGCCGCCTTGATCGGCCGCATCCAGGACGCCACCATCTCCAACGCCGCGGCGCGCCAGGTGCTGGACGCGCTGTGGAGCCGCGAGGCGGGCAGCGCGGGCGATGTCGACGCCGTCATCGAGGCCAAGGGCCTGAAGCAGATGAACGACACCGGCGCGCTCGAGGCCATCCTCGACGAGGTGCTGGCGGCCAATGCCAAGTCCGTCGAGGAATACCGCGCGGGCAAGGAGAAGGCCTTCAACGCGCTGGTGGGCCAGGCCATGAAAGCCAGCAAGGGCAAGGCCAATCCCGCGCAGGTGAACGACCTGCTGAAGAAGAAGCTGGAGTCCGCGTGACACGCACGCCGCCGCCCTCGCCGTTGCCCGCGCAGGTGCCCACCTGGCGCGCCCCGTCCTGCCTGCCCCGGCTGGCAACGGCCCTGGCGCTGTCCGGGCTGGGGCTGGCCGCCGGCCCCGCAGCGGCCGCCCGCGTCGGCGACGAGGACTACCTGCGCTGGGACGAGATGTCTGCGCAGCAGCAGGCCATGGTGCGCGAGCAGTACGACGCCTTGCCGGCCGGCGACGAGCCGCCCTGGCCGCTGAACGGCCGCTACCGGCAGCTCACCACCTTCCGCCAGCTGGCCGCGCGATCCCTGCGCGACGGCGAGCTGGTGGTGGTGGTGACGGTGGATGCGGACGGCGTGCCGCAGAAGGCGCGCGTCTTCAAGACGCCGGACGCCGAGGTGGGCACTGCGATGGCGGCCCAGCTGATGAAGGACAAGTACAAGCCCGGCAAGTGCCACGGGCAGCCGTGCCGGATGGACTACCTGTTCGAGATGGACGTCCAGGTCGGCGCGCGCTGAACGCGGGACGCTGGACGCGCTCAGTGCGGCGCGGACGCGGTGAACGGCGCCAGCGCGTCGGTCACCAGCTTGCACTGCAGCGTCTCGCCGCCGCGCACCAGCGCCATCGCGCCCTTCTTCATCGTGATGGAGACGCCCTGCTGGCCGCCGACGTACATCGCCTCGCGGCTGTCGCGCACGCGGCGCAGCGTCCAATGCTGGCCCTCGAAGTGCACCTGCGCCAGCGTGGGCGTGATCTCGGCGTCCAGGCCGCGGTAGCCGGTGCACTGGTAGTGCACGGGGCGCGCGCAGGCGGCCCCGGCGGCCAGCAGCCAGGCGGCCGCGACGGCCACAGCAGCCGCCGCGCGCGCCGGGGGCCTACTGGTCGATGCCATAGCGCGCCCGGTAGGCTTCGACGCGTTCGCGGCTGGACGCCAGCCGCGCATCGCCGGTGGTGCCCAGGAACTGCATCAGGTCGGCCAGCGTGGCGATCGACACCACGCGCAGGCCCAGCGTGCGTTCCACGTACTGCACGCCGGAGCGCCGGTCGTCGCCGTCGTCGCGTGCGCGCTCCTGGCGGTCCATCGTGATGGCCACGCCCACCGGCTCGGCGCCCACGGCGCGGATCAGGTCGGCGGCCTCGCGCTTGCTGGCGCCGTCGGTGATGACGTCGTCGATGATCAGCACGCGGCCCTTGACCGGCGCGCCCACCAGCACGCCGCCCTCGCCGTGGTCCTTGGCCTCCTTGCGGTTGTACGCATAGGGCACGTTGCGGCCATGCCTGGCCAGGCCGATGGCCACCGCCGCGGCCAGCGTGATGCCCTTGTAGGCCGGGCCGAACAGCATGTCGAACTGCAGGTCGCTGGCCAGCAGGCGGCGTGCATAGAATTCGCCGAGGCGCATCAGCTTGGCGCCATCGTCGAACAGGCCGGTGTTGAAGAAGTAGGGCGACTGCCGCCCCGCCTTCGTCTTGAAATCACCGAACCGCAATACCCCGGCCTCCACCGAGAACTGCACGAATTCCTGGGCCAGGTCATCGATGCCGGCCGGGGCGGTGGATGTCGTCGTCATGGAGTAGGACCCGTGGGATTTCGCTTGATCACGTTGAACCTGAACGGCATCCGTTCGGCGGCCACCAAGGGCTTCGTGCCCTGGGCCGAGGGGCTCGGGGCCGATTGTATGGGCGTGCAGGAGATCAAGTGCCAGCCCGAGCACGTGGACGGCGTGCACGACCGGCTGGGCGACATGCACGGGCACTTCCACTATGCGGAGAAGAAGGGTTACTCCGGCGTGGGGATGTACACGCGCCACGCGCCCACGCAGGTGATCACCGGCTTCGACGGCGGCGAGTTCGATGCCGAGGGCCGCTACGTCGAGCTGCGCTTCGACGGGCGCGCGAGCGCCACTTTCCAGAAGTTCAGCGTCATCAGCTGCTACTTCCCCAGCGGCTCGTCCGGCGAGGACCGCCAGGCGGCCAAGTTCCGCTTCCTGGACGTGCTGTGGCCGCACCTGGCGGCGCTGCGCGCGGCCGGCCGCGAATTCGTGGTGGTGGGCGACGTCAACATCGCGCACCGCGAGATCGACCTGAAGAACTGGAAGGGCAACCAGAAGAACTCCGGCTTCCTGCCCGAGGAGCGCGCGTGGATGACGCGGCTGCTGGATGCGGGCGAGGCGGGCGGCGGGCTGGTGGACGTGTACCGCCGGCTGCACCCGGAAGCCGGCGAGGAGGCCTACACGTGGTGGAGCAACCGCGGCCAGGCGTGGGCGAAGAACGTGGGCTGGCGGCTGGACTACCACCTGGCCACGCCGGCCGTGGCGGCGCGGGCGCACACGGCGTCGATCCACAAGGCGACACGGTTCAGCGACCATGCGCCGCTCACGATCGACTACGACCTGGCGGTGTGAACCGCGGCGCTCCCACCTGAGGCCTGGCGCTCGCGCAGCCGCAGCTGCAACCCCACCGGCATCATCGCCAGCTGCAGGTGCTCGCGCGGCTCCTGGCCATCCGCGGTGCCCACGAAGTCGAGGTCGAAGTTCAGCAGGATCTCGGCCACGGCCATCTTGATCTCCAGCAGCGCCAGGTAGCGGCCGGGGCAGATGCGCGGCCCCGCGCCGAAGGGCATCGAGACGCGGCGGGCCGATGCTGCCGTGGCGCCGACCGACGCCGGAGCACCCTCCGGCAGCCATCGCCCGGGGTCGAACGCGGCCGCGTCCCGTACCCAGCGGTCGCTCGTGGCATCGCGGCGCATCAGCCCCACCACCAACGTGTCGCGCGGGATGGCCACGCCGGCCACCTCGGTGTCATGCAGCGCCTGCAGCACGTTCTGCGGCGCCACCGGCTTCAGGCGCATGGTCTCGTGGGCGCACGCCTCCACGACGTCCAGTTGCGCCACCTGCTCCAGCGTGGGCGGCTCGCCCGGCGTGCACAGGCCCTGCACCTCGGCGGTGGCGCGGGCCAGCGCGGGCGGGTTGCGCCACAGCAGCCACAGCATCCAGGCGATGGTGTTGGCGGTGGTGTCCTCGCCGGCCAGCAGCAGCGTGACGACGTTGCCCGCCACGTCGGCGTCGGTCATGCCGCTGGCGGGATCGTCGGCGGCCACCAGCATCGCCTCGAGCACGTTGGCGGGGTGCTCGCGCAGGCCGGGGTCGGCCTGCAGCCGCGCCCGCGCGCTGACGATGAACCCGTCCACCGCCACCTGCACCGCCTTGACGCTGCGCACCAGCGCGCGGTCCTTGGCGGTGGGGAACCAGCGGTGCAGCGGCAGCGGGGCCAGCAGCCGCTTGAACAGGGCGGGGAAGACGCGGTTGAGATGCTGCTGGATGACGTCGCCGTCGGAGCGCAGCGTGTCCACCTCGGCCCCGAAGGCGAGGCCGGCGATGACGTCCACCGTGTAGCGCATCAGGTCGGCCTGCAGGTCGATGGTGGCGCCGCTGCGCGCGGCCGGCTGCCAGCGCTCCACCAGGTGGCGCGACACGCGCTGCAGCTGCGGGAAGAAGCGCTTGACGTGGGCCGGGTCCAGCCCCGCCATGACCATGCGGCGCTGGCGCTTCCAGGCCTCGCCGTTGGCGCCGAACACGCCGCCCGGCAGGCCCAGCTCGCCCCACACCTGCTCGAACTTCACGCTGCGCCGGAAGCCGTCGGGCCGGTCGCGCAACGCCAGCGCGATGGCCTCGTGGTCGCCCACCACCAGCGCCTGGCGGGGGCCGAGCTTCAGCCGGAACAGCGGGCCCCACTCGTGCGCCCAGGCCTCCAGCTGCTGGTGCATGCGGGTGGAATCGATCTGCAGGAGGTTGCCGAAGACCGGCACGCCGCGGGGGCCCGGGATGTCGGCGAGGCGGCGTGGCGATGGCGTGGTGGCGTCCATGGCGCGAATGGTGCCACCGTTGCGTGGCCGGCCGCGCCTGCCCGGCACCGGCGGATCGTCAGCCCGCCCCCCGCGCCGCCACCCGCCAGCGCGCGGGGGGCTGCCCGAACCGCGACACGAACGCCCGGCTCAACGCGCTCGCGCTGCCGAAACCGCACTCGTTTGCGACGTGCACCAGCGGCAGGTCGGTCGTCCGCACCAGCGTCTCGGCCAACTCCACGCGCAACGTCGCCACGTAGGCGCGGAAGTCCAGGCCGGTGGCCGCCACCCAGCGTCGCGACAGCGCCCGCGCGCTGACGCCCACGCGCGCGGCCAGGTGCGCCAGGTCGGGCAGCTGATGCAGCTCGCGTTCCACGATCTCCTGGGCGGCCAGCACGCGGTCGTCGCGGTGGCGGCGGTAGCCCGCGCTCCACAGCGCCAGCTGCTCGTGGGCGGGCATGGCCTCGGTGCTGGTGTGGCGCAGGAAGCGCCGGGCCAGCGGCGCGCCCAGCAGGCGGCCGACGACGTGCGCGACCGCCTCGGCGGTGGGCCCGATGCCGGCCACGGTGACGATGTCGCCCTGCGCCACGATGCGGCGCGACGGCACGTAGCGCACGCGCGGGAAGGTGCGGGCGAACAGGGCGCGTTCGCTGACCAGGCCCGTGGCCTCGCGGCCGTCCAGCAGGCCGGTGCGGGCCAGCAGGGCCGCGCCCCCCAGGCTCAGCAGCGTGGCGCCCGCGGCATGCTGCGCGGCGGCGAAGGCGGCCAGCGCCGCCTCGGCCGGGGAGGCATCGGCGGTGGGGGCGAACTGCGCGGGCAGCACCACCACCCGGCAGCGCCCCGTCGGCCCGCGCAGGTCCCGCACCGTGGCCCGGGGGCGCAGCGCCAGACCGCCGAAGGTGGCGACCGCGGCGCGCGTGGCGCCCACCTCCACCAGGTCGAACAGCGCGCTGGCGCCGACGTCGCTGCTGCGCGTGCCCAGCGTGCCCACCACCTGGAACAGCTCGCGCGCCAGCAGCACCGAGCCGGCCCAGCAGCGCGGGGGCAGCAGCAGCGCGACGCGCAGGCGGGGGGTGTCGTTCATGTCAAGAAGCTGGCAGGCCAGGTCAACTCGTCGAGCGCATTGTCTGCTGCAATCGCGGGCATGACGACGAGCCTGGATCCCCTGCCGCCCACGCCCCAGCCCTTCCGCCTGCCGCGCGAGCTGCTGCAGGCGCTGCACCGACGCTCCGCCTGGCGCGGCGCGTGGGCGGTGGCGTTCGACTGGCTGCTGGTGGCCGGCGCGTTCGCGCTGTTCCTCGCGTGGCCCGGCGTGGCGTCGGCCGGGGTGGCCCTGGTGGTGATCGGCGGGCGGCAGCTCGGCATGGGCATCCTGATGCACGACTGCGCGCACCGCGCGTTGTTCCGGTCGGCCACCACCAACGACGTGGTCGGCGAGTGGCTGTGCGCGGCGCCGATGGGCGCGGACCTGGCGGTGTACCGGGCGTACCACATGACCCACCACCGCCACACCGGCACCGCGGCGGACCCGGACCTGGCGAACTACGCGGGCTACCCGGTGTCGCGCGCATCGCTGGCGCGCAAGGTGGCGCGCGACCTGACGGGGTTGACGGGGCTGCGCGCGCTGGCCACGCTGGCGGCGCTGTACGCCACGGCGGACCCGCGGGCCGTGGGAACGGGGTATGCGTATCGACGCGACGGCGATGCCGGGGAGGCCGCCGCCACCGGCGGCTGGGGCACCCGCGTGCGCCGCGGCCTGTGGCACGCGCGGCGGATCCTGCTGGTGCAGGCCGCCATGCTGGCGGTGTTCATCGCGATCGGCCATCCGCTCGCCTGGCTGCTGTGGCCGGCCGCGTGGATGACCACGTACATGGTGTTCAGCCGCATCCGAAACGCCGCCGAGCACGGCGCCCTGCCCGGCACGATGACCGCGGACCCGTGGGCCAACACGCGCAGCGTGACGGCGCGCTGGTGGGAGCGGCTGACCGTGGCACCGCATCACGTGAACTTCCACCTGGAACACCACCTCGCCCCGACGGTGCCCGGCTACCGGCTGCCGCGGCTGCGCGCGTGGCTGCAGGCGCAGGGCGTGGTGGGCGAGCTGCCCGTGGTGGACGGGTACGGGGCGGTGGTGAGGGCGCTGGTGTCGCGCTGAAGCCGTTCGTCAGCGCTGCTGCAGGCGACGCTTCCAGTCGTCGAAGCTGACGCTGCCCGCCCGGGCGGCGTCGATCTCGTCGAAGTGCGCGGCCACCCAGCCCAGGCCGGCGGCGCGGGCCTGCGCGGCCGTCAGCCGGCCGCCGTGGGCCGCGGCCGCGGCGTCGAACGAAGCCTTCAGGCGGCGCTCCACCAGCGCGTCCAGCGCCGCGCCCGATTCGCCCGGCGTGGTGCGCGCGCCCAGGCGGGCGGCCAGCGACGGCAGGCCCGGATCGCGGAAGGCGGAGGCGTGTGACGGCGCGGCCGGAGCGGCCGTCGCCGCGGCCGCCACGGCGTCGCTGGCGCCCGCCCGGGCGCGGGCCCGCGCCCGCGCCTGCTCGCGCACCAGCGCCAGCGTGCGGGCGCGCTCGTCCGCGCCCGCCAGCGCGCCCGCGGCCTGCGACCTCGCGAGCGTGCCGTTGTAGTAGGCCTGCAGGTCGGCCTTCTCCTCCACGCGACCCGTGTCGTCCAGGTAGGTCATGTGGCCGCCGGGGTAGCGACGGATGGCGATGCGCGGGGCCTGCGTGCTCATGCGCGCCAGGTCCAGCTCGGTCTGGTGGAACGGCGTGATGAGATCGTGCACGCCGTTCAGGGACAGCACGCGCAGCGCGGGGTTCAGGGTCATGGCCTGCGCCAGGTCGGGCACCACGTCGGGCAGCAAGAGGTCGCCATGCTTGAAGTTCCAGGCGGGCAGCGTGCCTTGGTTCAGCAGCAGGTAGTTCGAGTTGTTCGTGTAGCCGATGCCGGCCAGCACCGGCCCGATGCGCGTGACGAAGGCGCCGTCGATGAGCGTGTCGGACGGCTCGTCGTTGGCGTCCAGCGGCGAGCCCACGGGGGCCACGATGCGGCCGTCGTAGAGGCCCGCCACGCTGCCCGGCACGATCTGGTGGCGGAACGTGTTGTTGTCCATGTTGAAGCGCGCCTGCCACTGCGGGGCGGGCAGGCCGGTATCGGCCACCAGCGTGTCGATGACCGACTGCGCCGGCAGCGTGTGGCTGGACAACCAGGTGACGGCCGCGGGCTGGTAGGTGGTGTCCGAGAAGGCCACCACCGAGTCGAGGAAGGCTCCCAGGTCGGACGGTGCCGGCTGCACCAGGCCCAGCCAGTCGCCCACGGCGGCGTAGCTGGGGATGAAGCCCGTGCAGGGCACCGACGTGGGGAACGTGACGCCGCAATTGCTGTTGTAGTCGAGGATGGACGACTGCAGCACCACGCCCGCCACGGTGATGCCCGCGTCCTCCAGGTAGCGCGCCACGAGCGGCGCGCGCACCGTGCCGTACGACTCGCCGAACACGTACAGCGGCGACGCCGTGCGGCCATGGGCATCGAGCCAGCGGCGGATGAAGTCGCGCATGACCGCGGCGTCCACGTCCGTGCCCCAGAAGGACGCGTTGGTGAAGGGCGTGATGGCTTCCGAGTAGCCGGTGCCCACGGCGTCGACGAACACCAGGTCGGAGGTGTCGATCAGCGTCTCCGTGTTGGTGACGTAGGGCATCGTGCGCGGGTACGTGTTGTCCGGCACGCCGGTGGCGATGCGGCTGGGCGCGAACGATCCCAGGTGCAGGTAGGTGGAGGACGAGCCGGGGCCGCCGTTGAAGAAGAACGTGACGGGCCGGGTGGCGGGGTCGGCGCCGTCGGCCGTGTACGTGACGTGGAAGAACGAGGCCTCGGGTGCGCCCGTGGTGGGATCGCTGGCGGTGAGGTGGCCGGCGCTGGCCGTCCAGGCCACCGTGGCGCCGTTGACCACGCTGCTGCCGTGCGTGGTGGCGGTGAGCTCGTTGGCCGCGGCCAGGTGGGCGGAGCCCGCCTGCGCGTAGGTGGTGCCGTCGAACGGGGGCACGCCGGGGGGGCCGTTGCCGCCGCCCGCGTCGCCGCCGCCACCCCCGCCACCGCAGGCGGCGAGCAGCGTGGCGGCCACCAGGCCGGACAGCCCGGGCAGCGCGCGGGCGGGCAGGAAGGAGGGGCGGGATGGGCGTTGCATGGCCGCATTGTTGCGCCGCCCAGGCGAAATACGCCACGCCCCGGCGTCCTGCGTGCACGACGGGCAGGGACAAGCGTCATGCCGCCTTGGTCTAATGCGCGGTTTTGCCCGATCCGTCCAAACCTTCGCGAAAGTCCCGTTCGATGACCGCCTCCCCCCTCTCCCGCCCCCTTCGCGCCGCCGCCCTCGCCGTTGCCCTGCTGGGCGGGGCCGCGATGTCCGCCCAGGCCGCCGATGCCTACCTGGCCACCGGCTTCCCCTACCTCGTGTTCGGAGCGTCGCAGCCGGTGTCCGACTCGATCACCCTGCGCGGTGACTGGGGCACGGTGGGCCACCACTCGTACACGGGCAGCACCAGCGACAACGACTACTCGGGCACGCTGAAGTACGACCGCCTGGGCCTGTTCGCCGACTGGTTCGCCAGCGGCAACTTCCGCCTCACCGGGGGCCTGACCGTCAACCACGGCAGCACCACGATGGTGGCCGCGTCGAAGAACAACCAGATCACCATCGGTGGCCAGGTCTACAACTACACCGGCGACGTGACGTCCACCATCACGCTGCCCGACGCCACGCCGTACGTGGGCCTGGGCTGGGGCCACGCCGCGTCCACGGCACCGGGCTTCGCGTTCCACGCGGACCTGGGGGTCTCCATCGGCAAGCCCAAGGCGACGCCGCTGAAGGCGGAGGGCCAGGTGGCCCAGTACGTGTCGCCGGAAGCGCTGGCCGAGGAGGACCGGAAGTTCCAGTCCGGCGTCAACGACGTGAAGGCGATCCCGCAGCTGACGGTGGGCGTGATCTACCGGTTCTGAGCGCGCGGGCCGGGCCTCGTGCCCGGGCGACGACATCGAGGGGCCCCGTCGGGAGACGCGGGCCCCTCACGCTTTTTCGCCCGCATCCGCGGGCCGCTGTCGGTGGCGTCCTACGGTGCCGGGCAGCCTCGGCCGTCACCTCAGGACGGTGGGGGCCGATCGCGGCGGCAGGGGGGCGTCGTCACACTTCAGTTCAATGACCGCGGTGCCTGTCGAGCAGCGCGGGAACCCAAACCCCCTCCAGGAGCCCCGCCATGCTGCACTACGCCGTCGTCTTCCTCGTCATCGCGCTGATCGCCGCCCTGTTCGGCTTCGGTGGCATCGCCGCCAGTGCCGTTGGCATCGCCAAGATCCTGTTCATCGTGTTCGCGGTGCTGGCCGTCGCGAGCTTCCTGGTCGGCCTGCTGCGCCGCTGACCCCGGTACGTTGTTTGCCTCTCGTTTCCACCCCTGCAGAACCTAGACAGAAGGACGCCATCATGAAGAGCTCGACCGCCCTGCTCGACCAAGCCCAGGACACCGTCCAGGACCTCGCCGAAACCTCCCGCACCCGCCTGCGCCAGGTGGCCGACACCGCCTCCGACTTCGGCCAGCGCGCGCTGGACCGCGTGCGCGACACCGGCGCCAACCTGCGCGACTCCGCGCTGGATGCCCGCGACGCGTCGCTGGACTACGTGCGTGACGAACCCGTCAAGGCCATCCTGATGGCCGCCGCCGCCGGCGCCGCGCTGGCGGCCGCGGTGATGATGGTGCGCCGCTCGCTGCGTCGCTGAGCGCGCGTTCCTCGGAACCCCTGGTGCCAGGCATTGCCTGTTGCCTCCGCAGGAGGCAACAGGCAATGCCTGGCACCACTGCATTCAGCCCTTCGGCGCCAGCATGTCCTCCGGCCGCACCCACGCGTCGAACTGCTCGCCGGTGACGGCGCCCAGCGCGATGGCCGCGTCGCGCAGCGTGCTGCCGGTCTTGTGGGCATGCTTGGCCACCTGTGCCGCGCGGTCGTAGCCGATGTGCGGCGCCAGCGCCGTCACCAGCATCAGCGAGCCGTGCAGCAGCGCGTCCACGCGCGCCGTGTTCACCTCGATGCCGGCCACGCAATGCCGCGCGAAGCTGTCCATCGCGTCGCCCAGCAGGCGCACGCTGGCCAGCACGTCCGCGGCGATCACCGGCTTGTAGACGTTCAGCTCGAAGTGGCCCTGGCTGGCCGCGAACGCCACCGTGGCGTCGTGGCCGAACACCTGCGCGCACACCATCGTCAGCGCCTCCACCTGCGTGGGGTTCACCTTGCCCGGCATGATCGAGCTGCCCGGCTCGTTCTCGGGCAACTGCAGCTCGCCCAGGCCCGCGCGCGGGCCGCTGCCCATCAGGCGGATGTCGTTGCCGATCTTGGTCAGCGCCACCGCCAGCTGGCGCAAGGCGCCGTGCAGGCCCACCAGCGCCTCGTGGCCGGCCATGGCGGCGAACAGGTTGCCGGCGGGCGCGAAGGGCAGGCCCAGCTCGCGTGACAGCGCGGCGGCCACGCGCGCCCCGAACTCGGGGTGCGTGTTCAGGCCCGTGCCGACGGCCGTGCCGCCGATCGCCAGCGCGAACACCGGCGCCAGCGCGCGCCCCAGCGCGTCCTCGCACAGCGCCAGCTGCGCGGCATAGCCGCCGAACTCCTGGCCCAGCGTGACGGGCGTGGCGTCCTGCAGGTGCGTGCGGCCGATCTTCACCACGCCGGCCAGCGCGCGGGCCTTCGCCGCCAGCGCCTCGCGCAGGCGCTCCAGCGGCGGCAGCAGGCCGGCGGTGACGCGCTGCGCCACCGCCACGTGCATCGCCGTGGGGAACACGTCGTTGGAGGACTGGCCCAGGTTCACCTCGTCGTTGGGATGTACCAGGCGGCCGCGGCCCACCTCGCCGCCCAGCGCGCGCGACGCGAGGTTGGCCACCACCTCGTTGACGTTCATGTTGCTCTGCGTGCCCGAGCCGGTCTGGTAGATGGACAGCGGGAACTCGCGGTCGTGCGCGCCCAGCGCCACGGCGCGCGCGGCCTGCGCGATGGCGTCCGCCTTGGCCGCGTCAAGCCGGCCCAGCTCGGCGTTGACGCGCGCGGCGGCCCACTTCACCCACGCCAGCGCGTGCACCACGGGCAGCGGCATGCGCTGCTCGCCGATGGCGAAGAAGTGCAGGCTGCGGGCCGTCTGCGCGCCCCACAGCGCGTCGACGGGCACCTCGATGGGCCCGAAGCTGTCGGACTCGGTGCGGGTGGCGATCGGGGACTCGGACATCGCGGCTCCTGCATGTCAAAAAAGTGGACCAGCACGCACTGTATGCGCGTGGCCGGGAACGCCGTTCGCCCTTCGCCCACGCCAGCCGACACCCGGGTGCGGCGCCGTCCTACAGGCAGCTGTCTCGCAGGCCGATCCCCGCGCGAAGGACCGGTCCCTAGAGTTCACCTCAACAGTCGCGCTGAACCGCGCAACCCCCTTCACCCGAAAGCCCACGATGTCCCTCCTCAAGTCCGCCGACCAACACCAGCCGCTGCAACTCGACGAGCGGGCCCTGGAGAAGGCCAAGTCCGACCTGGACGATGGCGCCGTCACGCCGCACTACGGCCCGTGGCGCGACGACATCGTCAAGCTGCTGAACGATTCGCTGGCCACCGAGCTCGTGTGCATCCTGCGCTACAAGCGCCACCACTTCACGGCCAAGGGCCTCGCGTCGCCCAAGATCGCCGACGAGTTCCTGGTGCACGCCAACGAGGAAACCGCGCACGCCGACATGATCGCCGAGCGCATCGTGCAGCTGGGTGGCGAACCCGACTTCGCGCCCGATTCGCTCACCGACCGCAGCCACGCCGACTACGACGACTCCACCGACCTGAAGTCGATGATCAAGGCCAACCTCGTGGCCGAGCGCGTGGCCATCGAGGCCTATAGCCAGATGATCACGATGATCGGCGACAAGGACTCCACGACGCGCCGCATGCTCGAGCACATCCTGAGCCAGGAGCAGGAGCACGCCGAAGAGCTGAGCGACTGGCTCGAAGACTGATTCATTTCCCGCCCCACCGACCCAACCCAGAACGGAGAACCACCATGCAATTCCGCCTCATCGCCGCCGCCGCCATCACCGCCGTCACCGTCCTCGTCGCCCCCGGCTGCGCGGTCACCCGCGGCCAGGAAACCGTCGGCGCCTACGTCGACGATTCGTCGATCACGACGGCCATCAAGGCCCGCTTCGTCGAGAACCACGAAGTGGACGCCACCAACATCCACGTCGAGACGCTGAACGGCACCGTGATGCTGTCGGGCTTCGCCAAGAACTCCGCCGAGAAGACCACCGCCGAACAGCTGGCGTGGAAGATCAACGGCGTGAAGGGCGTGAAGAACGAGATCGCCGTTCGCCCGTAATCACCGCTTCGCCTGCTCCGCGCAACGCGGGGCGGCGGACGACGCCCGCGCAGGTGGCCCCGGCCACTCGCGCGGGCGTCGTCGCTTGGGGACCCGGGCGGGCCCCGGCCTTGCCTGAAACGGAACGAGCGTCGCGCGGCCTCTCGACGGCCTGCCGCGACTTGTCCTTCCCTTCCGACCGAGGGCCCCGCATGACCGCCGATACTCCCCGCCCGCCGCACGATGCCGCCGACAGCCCGCTCTGGGGCGAGCGCACCCGCCGAGCGATCGAGACGTTCGCGATGTCGCGGGAGCGCTTCGCCCCCGAGCTGATCCAGGGCCTGGCGTGGGTCGAGCTGGCCTGCGCGCGCGCCAACGTGGAGATGGGGCTGCTGTGCCCGGTGCGTGGCCAGGCCATCGAGGCGGCGGCACGCGAGCTCATCCACGGCGCGCACGCCGAGCAGTTCCCGCTGACGGTTTGGCAGTCGGCTTCCGGCCGGCAGACGCACGCGAACGTGGACGAGGTGCTGGCGCAGCGCGCGGCCACGCTGCTGGACGAATCGGCCGGCATCGTGGTGGACATCAGCGCCGCGGACGACGTCGGCCTGGGCCACGACGCGGACGAGGCCTTCGCCGCCGCCACGCACGTGGCCAGCGCGCTGCTGGTCCACCAGCGGCTGCTGCCCGCGCTGGCGCGCCTGCGCGGCACGCTGGCCGCCAAGTCCCACTTCTACCGCGACCTGGGCCGCGCCGATGGCGCCTCCACGCGGGCGGCCGCGCCCACGCTGGGCGAGGCGCTGGGCGCGTTCGAGACGCAGCTGTCCCAGGCCCAGCGGGCCATCGACGCCGCGCGCGGACCGGTGCTGGAGCTGGCCATCGGTGCCAACGCGGACGACGCGACGCGCACCGAGTTCGCCGGCCGCGCCTGCGCCTTCCTGGCGGAAGCGACCGGCCATGCATTCCGGCCCGCGGGCGATCGCTTCGCGGCGTTGGCGTCCGCCGATGCGATGGTGCAGCTGCATGCCGCGCTGAAGGGCCTGGCGATGGCGCTGGCGCAGCTGAGCGACCTGGGCGCCTGGGCGGGCTCGCAGCTGGACCTGGACCTGGAGGCGGCCGATGCGCACGACGCGGAGGCTCCGGCCTGCGAGGTGCAGCCCGCGATGTGCCAGGCCATGACGATGATCTGCGCGCAGGTGATCGGCAACGACGCCGCGCTGTCCGCCGGCGCGGCCTGCGGCGCGCTGCGCGGCCACGCGGCGCGCCCGTTGATCGCGCACGCGCTGGTGCAGAGCCTGCTGCTGCTCTCGGATGGCATCGGCAGCTTCGAGGCCCACCTGATGCGGGGCCTGGCCGCCCGCCCGCGGCGCGAGCGCCGCCGCGTGGACGAAGGCGTGCTGCTGCGCGCCGCCCGCCCCGACGGCGTGCGAGGCGCCGCGCGCGCGGATGCCGCGTTCAGGCCGCAGGCCTGAGGCCGGGCGCGCGATTGCGCGCGATCAAGGCGGCACCCGGTGCGTCGGGCAGGATGCTCGACAGGCATGCGGGTTGCCTCCGTCCGGCTCACCCCTCCTCACGGAGACCGTGACCGACCCCCCCGCCCGGCCCCCGCGGCCGCCTCGCCCTCCTCCTGCCACCTGGAGTACCGCATGACCACGACCACCGCTTCCAACTTCTCGTCCACGACCGACAACCTGGCCACCCGCGCCGACGCCACCACCACCAAGGCGGCCGACGCGGCGCACGACGCCATCGCCACCGCGGACAAGAAGGCCGATGCCATGCTGGACCGCCTGGTGCAGGGCGCGCACGACACCATCGACCGCCTGGCCGAGAAGGCCGGCCCCGCCGTCGAGCGCATCTCGGCGTCCGCCGACAGCGCCCGCGAAACGATCCGCGGCAAGGCCGACGACCTGAGCGAATTGCAGCAGGAATGGATGGAGAGCATGCGCACCACCGTGCGCGAGAACCCGCTCACCGCCGTGCTGGCCGCCGCCGCCATCGGCGTGATCGTGGCCAAGCTGACGTCGTCGTCGCGCTGATCGCCCTGCCCTCCTGACGCCGCCCACCATGTCCCACCCTGCGCCCGCCTCGGCTGGCGCGGACGCGCGCGCGCCTGCGCCCGCGGCCGCGCCCGTGCCGCCGGTTCCTCCGCTGCCCCCCGGCAAGCCGCCCAAGCCCGAGCCCTTGCTGAAGCAGGTGGCGGGATTGCTGGGCGAGTTGCCGCTGCTGTTCTCCGACCGCGTCAACCTGCTGGCGCTGGAACTGCGGCGAGCGGGCCTGGCGCTGGGCCAGATCGTGGGGCTGGTGATCGGCTCCGCGGTGCTGCTGGCCACCGCCTGGCTGGCCCTGTGGGCCGGCCTCGCGGCCGCGCTGCTGCAGCACGGCGTGGCCATCGGCTGGGTGATGCTGATCGTGATCGGCATCAACCTGGGCGGCGCGATGATCTGCGTGGCGCGCGTGAAGGCGCTGGCGCCGCTGCTGCGCCTGCCGGCGACGCTGCGCCACCTGACGCTGCATCCGGCGCGCAGCGTCGGCCGGCCGGAAACGCCGCCCGAGGCCACCTCCGACGCAGCCCGCAGGGCGGCCGCGCAAGCGGCGGCGCAGGCCGTGGCGGCCGCCTCCGCGGCGTCCGCTGCCGCGGCCAACACGGCAGCGACCCCCACCACATCCCCGCAGCCCCCTGCAGCCAAGGAGGCGTCGCATGTCCGCGCAGACTGAGATGGAGCTGGCGCGCAAGCGCGAGATCGACCGCGAACGTGGCGACCGGCACCTCACGGGCGCCGCGCTCGATGCCGAGATCCGCCGCCTGGAGCTGGCACTGATCGACCGCGAGGAACGCTTCCTGGGCCAGGCGCAGGCGCTGGGCCGCCGGGTGCATGCGGCGATCCCCAGCACCTTCGGCGGCGGTGCCGTCGCGGGGCTCGGGTTGCTGTCGTGGCTGTTCAAGCCCTCGGCGCGCGCGCACGCGCCCGCCGGCGGCGCGGCCCCCGTGGCCAGTGGCTGGGCGCGCTGGTTCACGATGCTGTGGCCGCTGATGCCCGCGGGCCTGAAGGCGCGCGTGGACCCGAAGCTGCTGGGCATGTTCACGGCATTCGGCCTGCCGCTGCTGGAACGCGCTTTGCAGCACCGTCGCAACGCGCCGCGCACCGAGCCGTACGTCGACCTGCATCGCTACGCCGGCCGCTGGTTCGAGATCGCGCGCCTGCCCGAATCGCACGAGAAGATGTGCGCGGCCGACGTCACGGCCACGTACCGCCCGCTGGACCGGGATCGCATCGAGGTGGTCAACCGCTGCCTGCGGCACGATGGCCAGCCCGAGTCCGCCGTGGGCGTGGCCGAGGTGGCCCGCAACGGCCACGGTGCCAAGCTGCGGGTGAACTTCGCACCCGCCTGGCTGCGCTGGCTGGGCCTGGCCTGGGCCGACTACTGGATCCTGCGCGTGGACCGCGACTACGACACGGCCCTGGTGGGCACGCCCGATCGCAAGCACCTGTGGGTGCTGTCGCGCACGCCGGACATGGCGGGCGAGGACTACCGGCGCCTTCTGGACTACGCGCGCATCGAAGGCTACGACGTGGACAAGGTGCGCGTGACCGAGCAGCACCTGGGGCCCGAGGACGAGCGCCGCGCCAAGCGCCGCGAACGTGAGCGCGAGCGCGATCGCGCGCGCCACGCCGCACACGCCTGAGCGCCACCCGGGCCGGTTGCCGGCGGGTGCCGGGGCCCGTGGGAACGGGCCCGCGCCCACTGGCATGCGCCTTGCCGAATCAGGCGACCGACCCTCCTCCGACCGAGACACCGAAGGACCCCACCATGCGCACTCTCCTGCTTACCGCCGCGCTCACCGCGCTGATGCTGCGGACGCTCTCCCGCCTCAACCGTACCCACCAGGTTCGGCAGCAGGCCAAGCCCAAGGCCATTCCCGAGCCGCTGCAGCGCTGGGAAGGCGAAGGTGGCGGCCTGCCGCTGCCGCCGCAGGTGGTGACGCCTGCCATCCCGCCGGGCGTCGAGGCGCGCACCGAGGCGGCCTGGTAAGCGGCTGGCGTTGCGGAGCCACCCACGCGGGGCCTGGCCGCGAGCCGGGCCCCGTTCTCGTTGTCGCGGATGTCAGCTCTCCGCCGCCACCACTTGGCGCAGCAACCGCACCAGGTCGTGCGGTGCATAGGGCTTGTAGAGCATCTCGAACTCGTCGGCGCTGGACAGCGCCGCGGAATACCCGCTGATGAGGACGATCGGCAGGTGCGGATGGTCGCGGCGCAGCTGGCGGGCCATGGCCACGCCGTCCATCTCGCCCGGCATCACGACGTCGCTCAGCACCACGTCGAAGGCGGCGCCCGGCTCCGCCACGCGTGCCAGCGCGTCCCGCGCGTTGGGCGCGCGCACCACGTCGTAGCCGTGGCTGCGCAGCAGCGCCTCGGTGACCTCGCCCAGCGATTCGTTGTCCTCCACCAGCAGCAGGCGCTGCGAGCCGAGGGGCGGGCCGTAGGCGTCGACGTCCGCCTGGCCCTCCAGGCCGGCGCCCGCGCCCGGGCCTGCACCGCCACCCTGGCCGGCGCCCGTGCCCGCCATCGATCGCGTCATGCCGCCGCCCGCCGCCGCCATCGCGGCGCGGTTCTCGGCCGACGGCAGCAGCATCAGCACCTCGGTGCCCGTGCCGCCGGGGCCGGTGCCGATGCGCGCGTCGCCGCCCGCCTCGCGGCAGAACGCCTGCACCTGCGCGAGGCCCAGGCCCGCACGCTGCTCGGGGCGCGTGGTGTAGCCGGGCAGGAAGGCCCGCTGGCGCACGTCCTCGGTGATGCCGGGGCCGCTGTCGATGACGTGCAGCGCGGCCCACGTGCCGGGGCCGTCGACGTCCTCGGGCGCGGCGATGCCGGCGTGCAGGGTGAGCGTCCCGCCCGCCGGCAGCGCGTCGCGCGCGTTCAGCGCCAGGTTGATCAGGGCCAGCTCCAGCTCGCCCGCGTCCACGCGCACGCGCGGCGTGCCGGGGTCGGCGGCCACCACCAGCTTGACGGAGGAGCCCAGCACGGTCTTCAGCAGGTCCGCGGCCTCGTCCAGCCAGGCGCCCAGTTCCACGAAGCCCGGGGGCGCCGCGGTGCGGCCGGCCAGGCGCTGCAGGTGGCGCGTGAGGCGCGTGCCGTTGGCGGTGGCGCGCTCGATGGCGCCGATGGGCATCTTGTGCGCATCCACGCTGGGCAGGCGCCGCAGCAGCAGCAGGCTGTTGGAGATCACGCCCAGCACGTTGTTGAAATCATGCGCCACGGCGCCCGTGACGCGCCCCAGCGCCTGCGTGCGCTGCAGCGGCGGCGAGAACGGCGGCAGGCCCCCCGGGGCACCGCGACTGGCGGCCTCCAGCGCGGCCTCCACCTCGGCGGCCTCGCGGTCGCGGTCGGTGCGCCACGACTCCCCCGTGCGCGACAGCGCCTGTGCCACGCCATCCAGCTCGGGCAGGCCGGTGGTGCGGAAGGCCACCTCCTCGTCCTGCCCCAGGTTGTGCGCCGCGGCCGCCAGCGCGGCGGCGGAGTCGGCCACGCGGCGCCCGGTGCGCAGCGCCACCCAGGTGGCCAGCAGCAGCACGACGGCGCCGGCGGCCAGCAGGCGCGCCAGCGGCAGCGGCACGCCGGGCGGCAGCGACGAGGCCACCGCCCACGCGGCGGCCACCAGCGTGGCGGCGACCGCCGCGGCGGTGAGGAGGAGCAGGCGGAGGGCGATCGTCATGTGGTGGTCCGTCGAAACGCGGGGTCGGGTCGGGGCCCGACCCCTCCACACGAGGTCAGAGGAAGAACTGGAACCGCATGGCCAGCGCCTCGCGGCCGCGCTGCAGCCAGCTGCGCCGGGCCCAGCGGCCGGCATCGATCTCGCGCGCGATCTCGACGTCGTCGTGGAACACGCGTTCCATCCGGGAGGCCAGCTGCGCGTCGAGCACCAGCAGGTTGGCCTCGGCATTGTGCAGGATGCTGCGCCAGTCGAAGTTGCTGGACCCGACCGTCGTCCACACGCCGTCGATCACGCAGGTCTTGGCGTGCACGAAGCGGTCATGGCGTTCATGGATGCGCACCCCCGCGCGCAGCAGCCTGGCGTAGTGCGAGCGGCCCGCGTGCAGCGCGGCCCAGACGTCGCTGATGCCGGGCAGCAGCACCTGCACCTCCACGCCGCGCTCGGCGGCGCGCACCAGCGCGCGCAGCAGGCGGCGCGGGGGCACCATGTAGGCGGTGGTGATCAGCACGCGGTGCTGCGCGGCGTCGATGGCGGCCAGCAGCGCGCGGTAGAACGGGTTGCTGCGCCGGCCCGCGTCGCAGGCGGCCAGCGCCACGCGCTGCGACCCGGCAGGGCGCAGCGGCGGAAAGTAGTTGGCCGCGGCCATGGGCGTGCGCGAGAAGCGCTGCCAGTGGGACGTGAACAGCCGCTGCAGGTGGGCCACCACGGGGCCTTCCACGCGCAGGTGGGTGTCGCGCCACGGCGTGGCCAGCGGGTTGCCGGTGGCCGCCTGCACCGCGTGCGCGGCCGGGCCGGACCCATAGGCCGGGCTGATGTTGACGCCGCCGATGAAGCCCACGCGGCCGTCGACCACCATCAGCTTGCGGTGGTCGCGCAGGTGCAGCGCGCGCGTGAGCCAGGTGGAGACCTTGCGCAGCGGGTTGTATTCGCAGAGGTTGACGCCGGCGGCCTCCAGCTGGCGGAAGTACGCGGCCGCGGTGCCGATCGAGCCCACGCTGTCGAACAGCAGGTTCACGCGCACGCCCGCGCGGCAACGCTCGGCCAGGCGCTCGGCCAGCTCGGCGCCCGGGCCCGCGTGCTCGATCATGTAGCTCTCGAGGTTGATGTGGTCGCGCGCCTGGGCGATGGCCTCGAACATCGACGCGTAGGTGGCCGGTCCGTCCAGCAGCACCTCCACGGCGTGGCCGCCCAGCAGCGGGCGGCCGAGGCTGCGCACGAGGGCGGCGCCCTGCGCCACGGCCACCGGATCCTGCGGCGCGGGCGGCGTGCGATGGCCGCGAGGGCCGGGCAGGCTGCGCGCCGGGCGCGTCGGGTCGGCCGCGAGGGCACCCGCGGCCGCCTCCCGCGTGCCGGGCGCGTGCGCGGGCGCGCCCACCATGGGGTCCACACGCGCCTGCAGCGTGGCCGCGCGCAGCAGGCGCTGCGCACGCGAGCGCGACCGCACCACGCGCGATGTCGACCGGGAGAGGGGGATGCCGAACGCGGACGAGGGAGTGAGGGGGGTCATCGGACGAGCCCGTCAGCAACCCGCGTGCCCGTGGGCCCGGCGCCATTGCCGGCGCCGCCCGGTTCGTGAGATCCGCCCGCCAGATGGGCCCGCGACGCGGGGGCCGCGGGCAGGGCGGCGCCCAGGTCGGCGGGCGATGGCGACGGCGTGGACAGGGGCGCGGTGCCGGCCATCGTGCGCACCAGCGGGCGCGAGACGGAGCGCACGCGCGGATGCACGGCCGCGGGCACGAGCGCGGGACGCGCGCGCGGGCGCAGCAGGGAGGCGAGGCTGCGCGGCTGCGCGGTCCCGCTGTTCATGTAGACGCACAGCCAGCGCAGGCCGCGATGACGCTTGCACATCGCGCGCAGGCCCACCAGCAGCGGCACGGCGATCATGGCGCCCACCAGGCCCCACAGCCAGCCCCACAGCATCACGGACAGGAACACCGAGATCGGGCTGAGCGACAGGCGCCGGCCGATGACGTACGGGGTGACGAGGTTGCTCTCCATCAGGTGCACGCCGATGTAGGCGCCCATCGGCGCGAAGACGGACACGGCCTCGTTGCCGCTGACGATGCCCGCCAGCAGCAGCAGGCCCGCCGTCATCATCGGGCCCAGGTAGGGGATGAAGTTCATCGTGGCCGCCACCGCGCCCCACAGCATCGGGTTGGGCAGCGCCAGCGCGTTCATCGCCAGCGCGGTGGCCACGCCCACGCCGGCGTTGATCAGCGCCTGCGTCCAGAGGAAGCGGCTGATCTCGCGCTGCGCGCTGCGCAGCGCGCCCAGGATCAGCGCGCGCGTGCGGCGCCGCGGCACGGCCTCGACCGTGCGCGCCAGCATCCAGTGCTCGGAGGCCAGCAGGAAATAGGTGAGGATCAGCGTGGCCGCCACGGCCACCGAGGCCATCACGCCCTTGCCCAGCAGGGCGCCGGTGATGGCCAGGCCTTCGGTGGCGAGACGGTCGCGCACCGGGTCCGCGGGTGCGGGCTGCAGCGCCGCGGGGGGCGCGACGGCGGGGGAGGCGCCCGACGCCAGGCCGGCGCCCGCGCCGCTGGACGTGCCGCGGCCGGCGCGCGTCGCCGGCAGAGCCGCCGGGGCCAGCACCACGGGCGCGCGCGGCGGCGCCAGGCCGGGGATGGTGGCGCGCACCTTGTCGATCTGGTCGCCCAGCTGGGCCATCGTCTGCGGCGCGCGGTCCCACCACTGCGCGGCGGGCGAGAACATCGTGGCGGCCAGCAGCCCCGTGCCGGCCACCAGCGAGACGACCACCAGCGCGGCACCCACCACCTCGGGCACGCCGTAGCGGCGCAGGGCACGCACCGGCGTGGCGAACACCAGGGTCAGCACCACGGCCACCGCCAGCGGCGCCAGCAGCGCCTGGCCGAACTTCAGCGCCAGGATCAGCGCCATCAGCCACAGGCCCTTCACCGCGAAGGCGTGGCCGGGGGTGTCCTTGCGGGGCGCGGGGGCCGCCGGCGCCGGCACCTCGCCTGGCCCGTGCGGCTGCGGGGCGGGGGCGCGCGAAGCCGGCGAGGCGAGCGGCATGGGAGGTTCCCGGTGGGCGATGTGGACGATCGGAGGGACCGGGCGACGCGCGGCGCGCGCCGTCAGTGCAGGACGAACTGCGAGGCGGGCACGCGCACGGGCCGGGGCGCGGCCGTGCCGGGCGTGGCCACCAGCGGGAAGCGCCGCGCGAGCACGGGCAGGCGCGCGCCGGGCGCGGCCGCGGCGGCGGCGGCGGCAGCGCCAGCGCCAGCGGCGGCCGGCACGGCGGGCAAGGGCTTCAGCGCCAGCGCCTTGGCCAGCAGCACCGCGACGGCCTGCGCCGTGCGCTCCCAGGACATGCTGGACGCGGCGTAGGTCATGTCGGTGACGCGGCGCTGGCGGGCGGCGGGCCCCTCGGCCAGCAGCTCGTCGCAGGCGGCGATGACGTCCATGCGGTCCTGCGCCACCCGCACCGTGTCGCCGTACAGCGCCTTGACATCGGCCAGCGCGGTGGACACCACCGGCTTCTCGGCCGCCATGTACTCCAGCGTCTGCGTGGGGTTGAGGCAGCGGGTGCGGTGCGTCAGCGCATAGGGCAGCAGCGCCACGTCCCACTCGGCCAGCAGGTAGGGCAGCCGCTCGTAGGGCTGGCGTCCGATCCAGTGGATGTTGTCGCGCTGGGGCAGCTGCGACATCTGCAGGCCCTCCACCGGGCCCGCCATCACCAGTTGCCAGTCGGGGCGCGCGTCGGCGATGGCCGCCACCAGGCCCAGGTCCAGGCGGTCGTCGATGACGCCGTAGAAGCCCAGGCGCGGCCCGCGCAGGGCCGCATGCAGGGTGACCGCGGCCCGGTGCTCCGCGCAGCCCGGTTGCAGGCGGTGCGGTGCGAAGCGGTCGGCGTCCACGGCGCTGGGCAGGCAGTACACGTTCGCGTTGGCCGTGCGCTTGCGTTCGTAGAGGGCGGGGCCGCCGGCGAAGACGAGATCGGCGCGGCGCAGCAGGGCGTCGTCCTGCGCGGCCAGCACGGGCGAGGTGGTGGCGTCGTCGGCCAGGTCCTCCAGGCAGTCGTAGACCACCGTGCGCGGGTCCAGCGCCGCGATCAGCGGCTGCGCGGACGGCGTGGTGGTCCAGGCGATCGGCAGGTGCTCGATGCCGCGCTCGGCCAGGTAGTCGGCCACCAGCGCGCGCACGATGGGCAGCGCGTCGCCGTCGAAGCCGGGGTGGTCCGCGTCGATCGGGCCCGGCAGCAGCGGCACCAGGACGTCCAGGTGCGGGGTGAGGCGCTGGCGCAGCAGGCGCGCGGGGCCATCGTGCTGCACGGGCGCCTCGACGACGTGGACATGGAAGCGGCGCGCCATGCGGCCCAGGAGCTGCTGCGTGCGGCGGTGGATGAAATTCCAGCGCTGGTGGGTGAGGACGAGGAGGTGCGACATGGCGCGGATCGAATCGATTCTTGGAGTTCTGCAAGGGTCTGCGCTGGCCTTCAGGCAAACACCATGCCGGGCAGCGGGCGTGCTGGGGGCTCGCGGGGCCTTCCCGGCCGCGCCGCCCGGCTCGGCCATGGGCGGCGGAGCGCAGCAGCGCGACGTGCGGCAATTCTTGGACCCGGCCGGCAGATTCGACGGCGGATTTGCGCCGGACGAGCGTCCCTGTATCGCCGTGTCGCGGTTGTGCTTCCTGCCCATTCAGCCACGTGCCTTCATCTTCTTGGGTGCATGTACTCACTAACAAACCTTGTTGAGCCGCTCGACGAAAGTTGGCACGGGCGTTGCAACCAGACCCCGCCACAACACGGACGAACAGAAGCAGGAAGCCCCGATGAACTCCCCCTCCCTCCGCATCAATCTCGAGCACAAGCAGCAGCAGACCATGTCGCCGCGCCTGCAGCATGCCGTGCGGCTGCTGCAGATGTCCTCGCTGGAATTCGCCCAGAAGGTGCACGACGCGCTCGGCACCAATCCCTTCCTGGAGCTGGACGAGGGGGACGGCGAAGGAGGCTCGGGCCCCGACGTGCGCGCCGAGGGCCTGGACGGCGGCCTGGGCCTGGAGCCCCCCGGCACCGGCACGGCCGCCTCGGGCGAGCTGCCGACGCTGGCAGTCGAATCGATGGGCGACGACCTGCACGGCGAGGACACCTCCGGCCCGATGGACTCCAGCTATGACGTGGAGAGCAGCGGCGACGGCGACCGCGAGTTCTGGCAGAGCGACACCGGCAGCCCCGGCGCGCGCCAGGCGCCCGATGGCGAGGGCAGCGTCATGGACCGCATGGCCGTGGAGCAATCGCTGGCCCACCACCTGGTGGGGCAGATCAACGTGATGCCGCTGCCGCCCCGCGACCGCGCGCTGGCCCAGGCCATCATCGAATCGCTGGACGAGGACGGCTACCTGCGCGAATCGCTGGACGAGCTGATCGACGTGCTGTCGCTGGAACCCGGCGTCACGCTGGACGAGATGCAGATCGCCCTGGCCCGCGTGCAGGCCCTGGACCCGGCCGGCGTGGGCGCGCGCAACGTGGGCGAGTGCCTGCAGCTGCAGCTGTCCACCATCGACGACGAAGGCGACCGCGAGCTGGCCCGCCGCATCATCACCGACCACCTGCAGGCGCTGGCCGCCAAGGACGTGGCCGGCATGGCCAAGCAGCTGGGCCGCACGGCCGCCGACATCGAGCGCGTGTGCGAGCGCATCCGCCGCCTCGACCCGCGCCCGGGCTGGCGCTTCGATGCCACGCAGACGCAGTACGTGGTGCCCGACGTGATGGTGAAGAAGGTGCGCGGCTGCTGGACCGTTCAGCTGAACCCGGCCATCGTGCCGCGCGTGCGCCTGAACAACTTCTACGCCACCCTGTTCCGCCAGCACCGCTGCGCGAACGACAGCGAGCTGGCCCAGCACCTGCAGGAAGCCCGCTGGACGCTGCGCAACGTGGAGCAGCGCTTCGCCACCATCCTGAGCGTGGCGCACGCCGTGATCAAGCGCCAGAAGCACTTCCTGGAGTTCGGGCCGATGGCGATGAAGCCGCTGGGCCTGAAGGAGATCGCCGAGGAATGCGGCATGCACGAGTCCACCGTCTCGCGCGTGACCAACAACAAGTACGTGGCCACGCCGCTGGGCGTGTTCGAGCTGAAGCACTTCTTCTCGCGCGCCATGACCACGGCCAGCGGCTCGGACGTGTCCGGCACCGCCATCCGCGGGCTGATCAAGGACATGATCGAGGCCGAGGACGCGCGCAACCCGCTGTCCGATGTCGAGATCGCCCGCCTGCTGTCGCGCCAGGGCCTGATGGTGGCGCGCCGCACGGTCACCAAGTACCGCCAGCTGCTGAAGATCGAGGCGGTGGAGCGCCGCCGCAGGCATGCCGTGACGGCTTGAAATTCGACGGCCCTTCGGGGCCGTTGGTGTCTGGCATTGCCGCTTGCCCCCTCGCGGGGCGGGCGGCAATGCCAGACACCGGCCGGTGACATTGCCAGATGGGAAGGCTGCGGGCGGGGTCAGTCATCGCCGCCCGCCCCTGCTGCGCAGGGGCAAACGGCAATGACTGACCCCACTCACCTCTTCTTCGACTGGGCCGCCGCGGCGGAAGCCGCCGCCGCGGCCCCCTTCGCGCCCGCCAGGTTCAGGCGCCCCAGCGCGTTGACGCACGCGCCGTGGTCCGACTTCTCGCCGAAATCGAACAGCGCCAGCAGCGCGGCCGGCGGCGAGATGGCCGCCAGCGCGGCCGCGAGCACGCCCTTCTTCGCGACGGGCGCCAGCTGCAGGTGCACCTTCGGGTCGCGGAACGTACCGTCCACGTGCACCGGCGTGCGCAGGGTCAGCGGCGAGAAGTCGTGCGGGTGCGCCATCACGTCCAGGTCCAGCCGCTCGGTGGCCAGCGAGACGCCGCCGCGCGCATCGAACGTGGTGTCCGCCGTGTCCACGATGAGGAAGTCGGGCCGCACCACGCCCTCGGCGATCTTCAGGCGACCGGCCGCGCACACCAGGGGCAGCGGGTGGTCGCCCTGCACCAGCACGCCCAGCGCCTGCGCCAGGTCGATGCCGCCCGCCTCCACCACCAGGTGGGACAGCGTGCCGTCGTGGATCCACACCTGCGCCTGGCCGTTCATCGTGGCCAGCAGCGCCGCGGGGTTCTTGCCCGTGCCGGTCACCTCCACGTGCGTGCCCAGCTTGCCGCTGATGTAACCGTGCTGGCCGGCCTCGTGCTTGTCGGGGATGGTGATGAACCGGGCCAGCTCGATGTTGGTGCCCACCAGGTCGGCGTTCCAGAGCGCGTGCGGGTTGCGGGCATCCAGCGTGACATGGCCCGTGATGCGCCCGTCGGCCGTGCTGGCGACGATGTCGCGCAACTGCAGCACGCCGCCCTTCAACACCACGTGCGTGTCCAGCGGCGCGATGTCGGCCAGCACCGAGGTGCCCAGGTCCAGGTGCGCGAAGCGCAAGTCGACGTCGGCGTCCATCGCGCGCAGCGACGGGATGTCCCAGTCGCGGTTGGGCAGCAGGCGGCCCTGGGCGGATTCCTTGGGGCGGTCGGCGTTGGCGCCGCCGAACGCCGGGCCCAGGTCCTTCAGCGCGAAGTGCGGGCTCTGCAGCTTGCCCTTCAGCATCGGCGGCTTCTGGCCGCTGTCGAACGTCATCGGGCCGTGCAGGTGGCTGCTGCCGACCTCGGCGTCCAGCACGTCGGCCGTCCAGAGGTTGCCGCGCCGGCTCATCTTCGCGTGGAACGCGAAGCGGGGCGTGGCGGGCAGCGTCAGGCCGAACACGTCGCCGGCATCGGCCAGCGACGGGCCGGTGATGTGCACGTCGCCGTCCAGGTCGCGCAGCTTCAGCAGGTCGCGGCCCTGGCCGGTCATGCGCACCTTCGTCGGGCCCAAATCCAGCGCCAGTTGCAGCGGCGCGGCCTGGCCGCTCTCGCCGGCGGCCGCCACCAGGGGCAGCGCCCCGCTGGAGCCCAGCCAGCCTTTCAGCGGCTCGCCGCGGAACGTGCCCTGCGCCTCGATGCGCAGGCCGTGCGGGATGTCGGTGGTGGCCAGCGACGGCGAGGACGAGGCCGAGGCCGGCGATAGCGCCACCGACGTGGCGGACGCGGCGACCGCCACGGCATGGACGATGCCGGAGGCCGCGGCGACGGCGGCCGAGGCCCCGAGGGGGGCCGGTGCATGGGCCGGTGCCGGTGCTGACGCCGCGGAAGCGGACGAGGCGGCGTCCTCGTCGGGCGGTGCCGCGTCCGCGCCCTCGCGCGTGCGCACGGTGGCGTCCGCGTGCAGGCGCATGAGGTCGTCGTCGATGCGCACGTGGCCATCGCGCACCACCAGCTCGCCGAAGTCGGGCAGGCCCGCGGTGGCGGGGGCGGGGGCCGACGCCGCGTGGGGCGCCAGCGGGCCGAACTGCCAGTTGGCGTGGCCGTCCGCGTCGCGGCGCAGGCGCACGTCCAGGCGATCGACGTCCAGCGCCGAGACCTGCAGCGGCTCGTCGCCAGCGGCATGGCCGCGGTCGTGCAGGCGCGCGATGACGGTATGCCAGGGCAGCTCGAGGCGCGCGTTCTCGGCGTGCAGCAGCGGCTGGCTGGCCGGGGGCTCGTCCCCGATGTCGATCCGGTCGCTGTGCAGCTTGATCGACCCCAGCAGTTGCACGCCGAAGCTGTCACCGAACGTCACCGGGCGGCCGAGGGCGGCGGACAGCCGCTTCTCGAGCGGCGCCTTCAGGAACGGCCAGCGCGCCGCTTCGCACGCGGCCAGTCCGATCACCAGCAGCAGGAGGAGGGCCAGGAGCCAACGCAGGATCTTCATCGGGGCAGCGCCGGCAATCGTTGTGCCGGCGCGGGCGCACAAGTTGCCTCGAAGTCGCCAGAGCACCTCAATCCTCAGGAGATCCCATGCCAGACACGCCCCTCGTCACCGGCCTCTTCCGCGACCGCGACAGCGCCGAGCGCGCCTACCGCAGCGTCTACGAGCGCGGCTACGGCCGCGACGACGTCAACCTCGTGATGTCGGACGACACCCGCGTGCGCCACTTCGCCGACAGCACGCACGCCACCACGGAACTGGGCACGAAGGCCGCGGAGGGCGCGGGCATCGGCGGCGCGATCGGCGGCACGCTGGGCGCCATCGCCGCGGCCGTCGCGGCCATCGGCACGACGGTGCTGCTGCCGGGCCTGGGCCTGGTGGTGGCAGGCCCCGTGGCGGCCGCGCTGGCCGGCGCGGGCGCTGGCGGCGCGGCCGGCGGCCTCGTGGGCGCGCTCATCGGCTGGGGCATCCCGGAGGAGCGCGTGAAGCACTACGAGGCGGCGCTGAAGGAGGGCGGCATCCTGATGGGGGTGCGGCCGCGGAACGACAGCGATGCGGAGCATTTCGCGCGGAGTTGGCGGGATGCGAATGGGGAGTTGATCGCGCGGTGATTTTTGACGGTTGAACGCTTCGCTCTGTTGCGAGACCGTGCTTGCGCGAGGCCGGGACGGGCGGCGCTCCTCCGTCACGGCCTGGATTCCAATTTTTCGCCCTGGACGGGCGAAAAATCGCGGGCCCCGCTGAGGTTCCGGGCCTGGACGTCACCGTGATTGCGCTCGGCACCTCCGTCGGCGACGCCAACATGCCCGCGGGATCCGGCCGTTCCTGCGGCTCGCCCCCCATCCCGTCCTCACGCCTTACAGGATTGGCTGGCGGGGAAAGCATCGACGGCTTGGTGAGGACATACACGTCACCGCCGCCCCCAAACGGGGCCGGCGGCGCCGCTCGCGTCGCATCCGTGGCGACAAGCGGCGAATGTTGGAGTGAGCGAACAGGCCAATCCGCAGGCCACGGAGGTGGCGCCAGCGAAATGGCCGGCCCCGGTTGGGGGCGGGCATTTCGTGTATGACCACCAACAGGTGGTGCCACTGCAAGACGGGTCCAGGCTTTCCGGCCGGCCCATCGGCAGGCGCCGAGCACCGGAGGATCCGGGGCAGCGTGCGCAGCACGCCTCGTAGACTGACTCAAGTTCGATTGTTCGACCACAGCGACGCAGGAGCGGAGGGAGTTCGAACTTGGCCCCGGATCCGAGGAGCGCAGGGCACCGCGCGCCGAAGGGCGCGGCGCCGTACGCTGGGCCGGCCGGGAAGCCTGGACCCGTCTTGCGCCCGCGCGGACGAACCCCAGGGCGAAGCCTGCCCAACCCTCACTTCACCAAAAGACTTCAAGGCACGAAGATCGGCCTCGATTCATCAGGAGCCGGCACCCCCGCCGCCCGATGCGCACAGGTGTGCCGCCCATACAGCGACCCCTGCCGACACGCATACACCCGCGTGAACTCCGCCCCGAACAGGAAGATCTGCGCCGACCAGTACACCCAGACGATCAGCGCCACCAGCGACCCCGCCGCGCCGAACGGCGACGTGATGCCGCTGGACCCGATGTACAGCCCGATCAGCGCCTTGCCCAGGTTGAACAGCAGCGCCGTCATCAACGCGCCCATCCACACGTCGCGCCACAGGATGTGCACGCGCGGCAGCCACTTGTAGATGAGCGCGAACGACACGGTCACCACCGCGAAGCTGGCCAGGAACGCCACCGCGCCCGACGTCCAGGGCGCCGTGGCGGCCGTGTGCAGGCCGAGCACGCGCAGGATGGTCGACAGCGCGGTGGTGGCGATCACCGACACCACGATCAGCGCGCCGATCACCAGGATCATCGCCAGCGACAGCACGCGCGCGCGCAGCCACACCCAGATGCTGTGCTCGGGCGGCGGCGGCGGGGCGCGCCAGACGCGGTCCAGCGCGCTCTGCAGCTCGCTGAAGACCGACGTGGCGCCGATCAGCAGGGCCGTGACGCCCACCACCGTGGCCAGCACGCCGCTGAACGGGTGGTTCACGCGTTCCAGCAGCGATTGCACGGTGACCGCGCCTTCGCGTCCGATCAGGTCCGTCAGCTGCTGGGCGATCTCGCCGCGCGCGGCGCGCTCACCGAACACCAGGCCGGCGATGGCCACGACGATCAGCGCCACCGGCGCCGCGGAAAACAGCGTGTAGTACGCCAGGGCCGCGCCCATCGTGGAGGCGCGGTCCTCGATCCAGGCCTGGCCGGCGTCGCGCAGCAGCGACCAGGCGTCAGGGACATCGAACTTCACGGCGGGGCTTCTCCACGGCGACAAGGGAATCAATCCATCGACGTGCTCGCAGGCAAGGGCCATGCCGGCTGCCCGCCGTCGGCATGCGGATTGCCGCCAACCACTTCCCCTTCCCACTGGCGACGACGCGTCGCCGGCCCCGCCTGGAACCGCCATGCGCCTGCCCTTCTTCCATCGCCACGATCCGCGCGACGGCGCCCCGCCTGCGGTCGTCGCGCAGCACGCCGCCCCGCCGATGCCGCCCCAGCCCACGACGCCGTCGATGCCGCCCCTGCCCACCATGCCCCTGCATGGCCCGCTGGACATCGTGCCGCCGCCCGTGGAGAAGGTGCCCGAGGTGGAGGATCCCCCGTCGCCCGACATGCCCGGCCGCCCCGTGCAGGACCCGCCCGCGGAGCCCGTGGAGGACACGATCCCGACACCGCCCAACGACTGGCGCATGGCGCACGAGGGCGGCGGGCTGGGACGCCTGCTGCACTGACCCGTCGCGTCCGTCGCCCAACGTTGCTGGGCATGGGCGTTGCCAAAGCCTCTGCAGGTCGGCGATGTCGCCGGTCAGACCACTTCCACGAACATCGTCATGCGCCTCGGCGCACAAGGAGACCCTCATGGGCAAGTACTTCATCGCCTGGCTGCTCGGCGTTCCCGCCATCTTCCTCGTGATCCTGTTCTTCTTCTTCCATTGATCCCGGGTGCGCGAGCACCACGACGAACGCCCCGGCTTGCCGGGGCGTTCTGCTTCATGGGCACAGGCCAGGCAACAGGCCAGGCCCGAGCCTGGCCCGCGGCCGTCAGCGCGATTCGCCCGTGCGACCGCGCGTGCCGCCGTCGCGCACGGCCGGATCCTCGTCCTTCGCGTGGCGCTTGCCTTCGGCTTCGGCGTCCTTCATCTCCTGCGCCTCGGCGCCATCGCGCGGCGCGGCGTCGCGCGCGGCGGGTTGCACCTTGCCCGACTCGACGAAGGCCTGCTCGGCCTCGTTGAAGCGGCGCGCGGCGGTGCGATTGCCCTCGCCCTCGTTGCCGTCGCCGCTGGCGGACGACACGGACGTGGAAGGGGTGGTCTTGCTCATGGCTGGGCTCCTGGACGATGGGGGTGGGACGGAGCAGGTGGCGGCAAGTGCCGCTCCCGCCGGGCCCCCCTGGATGGCGTCGCCTCCATCCGCTCACGGGCATGGGCGTTGCCTGAGGAGGTCGAGGACGTCGATCCGGCGTCCCCAACCTTTCCACCACCACAGGAGCGAATCATGAACAAGGACCAAGTGGCCGGCCGCGCCAAGGAACTGAAGGGCAACGTCAAGGAAGAAGCGGGCAAGGCCGCCGACGACATCAGCACCACCGTCAAGGGCTTCGGCGAGAAGGTGGCGGGCAAGATCCAGAAGAACTACGGCGACGCGAAGGAAAGCGTCAAGCGCGGCGTCGACAACGTCGAGAACCGCACGGACAACGCGATCAACCGCGATCGCGACCTGGACCGCTGATCGCGCCTCGCGCCAACATGAGAACGGGCCCTCGGGCCCGTTTTTCATGGCGCGCGGCCGATGCGGCGCGGGGCCGGGCCGGGGCCCGGCCCGGCCGTCAATCCACCACGCCCAGCACCACCTCGTGCGGTTGGCCGTCGTCCACCAGCGGCACGCGGTGCGCGACGACGCTGCGGCCGTCCACCGTGAGCGACGCCGGGTTGCCGCCGTCGCGGCGCACGCGGATCTTCCACGGCGTGGCGCCGAACCGGTAGTCGATCTCGAAGCCCGGCCAGTGCGGCGGCAACGCCGGGTTCAGCACCAGCCAGGAGCGGCCTTCCTCGCGCTGCACGTGGAAGCCGAGGATGGATTCCAGCATCAGCCGGTACATCCAGCCCGCGGAGCCGGTGTACCAGCTCCAGCCGCCGCGGCCGGTGTGCGGCGGGGTGCCGTACACGTCGGCCGACATCACGTACGGCTCCACCTTGTAGACCTGCGAATCGCCCAGGTGGCGCGCGTGGTTCAGCGGGTTGATCATCTGCAGCAGCTCCCACGCGCGCGCCGCGTCCCCCGCGTGCGCGAAGGCCATCGCCGCCCAGATGGCGCCGTGCGTGTACTGGCCGCCGTTCTCGCGCACGCCCGGCACATACCCCCGGATGTATCCGGGGTTGGGGCCCTTGCCGTCGAACGGCGGGTCCAGCAGCCGCACGATGCCGGCGTGCCGGTCCACCAGCTGCTGGTCCACCGCCTCCAGCGCCATCTGCCGGCGGTCGGGCGCCGCCACGTCGGACAGCACGGCCCAGCTCTGCGAGATGGAATCGATGCGGCACTCCGTGCAGCTGGCCGACCCCATCGGCTCGCCGTTGTCGAAGTACGCGCGGCGGTACCAGGCGCCGTCCCAGGCTTCCGCCTCCAGCTTCTGCGACAGGGCCTCGCGCGCGGACGCGCATTCCGCCACCACGGCCTCGTCGCCACGCCGGTGCGCCAGCTCGCCGAAGCGCCGCAACACCTCGCACACGAAGAAGCCGAGCCACACGCTCTCGCCCTTGCCCTCGTGGCCGACCATGTTCATGCCGTCGTTCCAGTCCCCGCAGCCCATCAGCGGCAGGCCGTGGGCGCCCAGGCGCAGCCCGTGGCGCAACGCGCGCAGGGCGTGCTCGTAGAGCGTGCCCCGGTCGTTGGAGGTGGCGGGCAGGTCGTAGTAGGACTCGGCATGCGCGTCCACGGCGCGTCCGTGCAGGAAGGGCACGGGCTCGCCCAGCACCGCCGTGTCGCCCGTGGCCTGCACGTAGCGCGCCAGGCCCAGCGGCAGCCACAGGTAGTCGTCGGAGATGTGCGTGCGCACGCCGCGGCCATGGGGCGGGTGCCACCAATGCTGCACGTCGCCCTCCTCGAACTGCCGGCTGGCGCACAGCAGCAGCTGCGCGCGCAGCAGCTCGGGCCGCGCGTGCACCAGCGCCATCGCGTCCTGCAGCTGGTCGCGGAAGCCGAACGCGCCGCCCGACTGGTAGAAACCGGAGCGCGCCCACAGCCGGCACGCGATCACCTGGTACAGAAGCCAGCCGTTGGCCAGCGCATCCAGCGCCGGATCGGGCGTGCGCACCTGCACCACGCCCAGCGTGCGCTCCCAGTGCGTGCGCACGGCCTCCAGCGCGGCCGCGGCGTGCTGGGGCCCGCGCGTGCGCTGCACCAGGGCCTCCGCCTCCTCCGGGTTGCGGCCCACGCCCAGGCGGAAGGTGATGTCGCGCGACTGGCCCGCGGGCAGGTCGATCACCACCTGGATGGCGGCGCACGGGTCGCGCCCCGCGCCGGTGAAGCCCGAGAGCTGCGTCATGCGCAACGCCAGCGGGTCGCGTAGCGAACCGTTGCGGCCGATGAACTCGGTGCGGTCGCCGGTGACGGTGGCGCCGCGCTGGTAGTCCTCGTCCACGTCCAGGAAGGCCAGGCGGTCGCCGAAGTCCGTGCCGTACGCGTTGCGCGCGGTGACGGCGCCGGTGGCCGAGCGCGCCGTCACCACGTGCGGCGCCGTGGTGGCGCGGTTGACGCCCAGCACCCACTCCACATAGCCGGTGATGGCCAGGCGGCGCGGCCGGCCCGAGTCGTTGGCGATGTGCAGCGTCGAGTACTTGACCGGGTCCTCCAGGTCGACGAACACGGTCAGCCGGGTGTTGATGCCGTCCACCGCGTGCTCGAACGTGGTGGCGCCGAAGCCGTGGCGCACCACGCAGCCGGCCACCGCGCGCGCGTCGCCCACGCCGGGCGCGCCCGAGGGCGACCAGACGTGGCCGGTCTCCTCGTCGCGCAGGAACAGCGCCTCGCCGCTGGGGTCGCCCACCGGGTCGTTGTGCCACGGGGTGAGGCGGAACTCGTGCGCGTTCTCGGCCCAGGTGTACATGCCCCCGGTCTCGGTGATGACCGTGCCGAACTGCGGGTTGGCCAGGATGTTGGCCCACGGCGCCGGCGTGCGCGGCGCGGAGCTGGGCGCGATCACGTACTCGCGCGCACCGGCCGCGAAGCCGCCGTAGCCGTTGTAGAGGTCCAGCTCGGGCGTGCCACGCGGGGCCTGCGGCTCGGGCTTGTAGGGCCGGGCCGCCACGAAGGGGCGGCGGCGCCGGTCGGCCCCGGTGCGCGACGACGCGCGGCCCGGCACGCGGCGCTCGGGTCGCAGGCGACGCTCCAGCTGCTCGGCGAACGTGCCCTGCCGATCCGTGAGCACCGCACGCGCCACCGACAGCAGCAGCGTGCGGTCCTCGTGCGGGATCTGGTCGGCGTGGCGCACGAAGATGCCGCCCGGCCGGTCGATCACGTGCGCCTCCACGCCCGCCGCGATCAGCCCCAGGATCTGCTCCTGCAGGCGCTGGCGGTAGGTGTCGCGCTCCTCGTTCCAGATCACCAGGTCCACCGCCAGGCCCTTCATGCGCCACCACGCGTGGGCCATCACGGCCTGGCGCACCAGCTCCAGGTGCTCCACGCCGCTGATCTGCACCAGCACGATCGGCAGGTCGCCGCTGATGGCGTAGCCCCACAGGCTGGACTGGCCGCGCCGGTTCTGGCGGATCACGGACGGATCGGCGCGCAGCGACGGCTGGCTGTAGACCACGCTGCCGGCCAGGCGCGCGTACAGCTGCGCCTCGCCCTCGCTGGCGTTCAGCTGGCGCAGCAGCACCTGGTTGTGCGTCCAGGCGAGTTCGAACACGCGATCGGCCAGGCGGCGGTCGCGGTACTTCTCCACCAGCGACACGCACCCGGCGCGGTCTTCGGCGATGCCCAGCACCAGGTCCACCGTGACGCTGGCGTCCGGCGGCAGCGTGATCACGCAGCGGCTGCTCAGCACGGGATCCAGCACCGAGCCCACGGTGCCCGACAGCGGCCCCGGCTCCTGCATCGCGCGCGGCGAATCGGCGCGGTGGCCGCGGCCCAGGAAGCGCGCGCGGTCCGTCTCGTGGCTCAGCTCGCCCGCCCGGCCCTGGCCATGCGACAGGTGCACGGCCAGCAGGTGGAACATCCACGGCGTCTGGTCGCCCTCCTGGCGCGGCCGGCGGTTGCACAGCAGCGCCTGCGTGTTGGGCTCCAGCTCGGTCTGCAGGAACAGCTTGCCGAACGCGGGGTGCTGCTGGTCGGCGGCCTGCGACTGCAGCACGGCCTCCACGTAGCTGGTGACCTCGATCGTGCGCAGTCGCCGCGTGGTGTTCTTGATGCGCAGGCGGCGCAGCTCGATGTCGTCCTCGGGCGACACGGCGATCTCGGTGTGCAGGTCGATGCCGTGGTCACGGCGGCGGAACTCCGCGCGGCCCTCGGTGAAGATGGCCTGGTAGTCGGCGCCGCGCTTGCGCGTGGGCTGCCAGGCGTTGGACCAGGTCTCGCCCGACTCCACGTCGCGCAGGTAGCAGAACGTGCCCCACGCGTCGCTGGTGGTGTCCTCGCGCCAGCGCGTGATGGCCTGGTCCTTCCAGCGGCTGTAGCCGCCGCCCGCCTGCGTCACCATCACGTGCCAGCGGCCGTTGGACAGCAGGTGCACCTCGGGTGCGGGGGTGTCGGGGTCGGTGAAGACGCGCATCGGCGTCTCGGGCGCCCCCGGGCCGATGCGCTGCGTGCGCTCCTCCTCCGTCGCCGGCGGCGTGGCCACGCCCTTGGGCACGCGTTCCTGCAGCAGCAGCAGCGTGGCCTGCACGGCGGGATCCTCCGCGAAGTGGCGCACCAGCCGGCCCGAACCCACCACGTGCTCCATCGCCACCAGCGCCATGCCCTGGTGGTGCGCCATGAACGACCGCACCACGGCGCCCTTGTGGCCGCGCGGCACGCGCGACGGCGTGTAGTCGATGGCCTCGTGCAGGCCCCAGCGGCCGCCCGCGCCCACCTCCAGCAGGCGCTTCATGTTCTCGACCGCGGCCACGGGCTCGATCATCACGGCCATCTGCGTGGCGTACGGCGCGATCACCAGGTCGTCGGCCAGGCCGCGCTTCAGGCCCAGGCCCGGCACGCCGAACGCGCGGTACTGGTAGTTGAGCTGCGCGTCGGTGGCGTTGTAGCCCGACTCGCTGATGCCCCAGGGCACGCCGCGCGTGCGGCCGTACTCGATCTGCCGGCGCACCGCGCCGCGGCAGGTGGTCTCCAGCAGCGTGCCGGCATAGCCGGGCATCAGCAGGCGCGGCATCAGGTACTCGAACATCGATCCGGACCACGACACCAGCACCGGCTCGCCGCCCTGCTGCGACAGGAGGCGCCCCAGCGCGAACCACGCCTGCTTGGGCAGCTGGCCGCGCGCGATGGCCACGAACACGCCCAGGCGGGCCTCGGAGGCCAGCAGGTCGTAGGCGCCGGCGTCCAGGCGGCTCTCGTCCACGTTGAAGCCGATGGACAGCAGGTTGCGCCACTCGTCGTAGAGGAAGTCGACCGCCATCTCCTCCAGGGGCGCGATGCGGGAGGCCAGTTCGTCGAGTTGCGCCAGGCGCGCGCGGGCGGGTTCCGAGCCGGCGGCGGCGAGCTGGCGCAGGGTGGGCAGCTGGCGCGAGCCTTCGGGGGCGAGGTCAGGTCGGAGACCTGACCCGGGCGTCTCCGTCGGCCAGAAGGTGGCCAGTTCGTCCAGGCCGGCCCGGCATTGCGCCAGCAGCACGTCGGCCCAGTGCAGGCTTTCCTCCAGCGCGGGCTGCCGCTCCTCGTCCAGCGGGACGGCGGGCGGATTCGCCAGCGCGCTGCGCAGGGCCAGGCCGGCCTGCTGCAGCTGCTCCAGCAGCGCCGCCATCGCGGGCGCGGTGGCGGACTGCAGGTCGCGCGCGTCGGCCAGCGTGGCGGCCAGCCCGCGCAGGAAGGGCAGTGCCTGGTCGTGCGGCACGGTCTCCTCCACCAGGCCCAGCACGTCGGCCACGCCGTCGAAGCACTGGCGACCCAGCACGGGCTCGTCGGGCAGCGCGGCCAGCGCCGCGCGCAGCGTCAGCAGCTGGCCGGCCAGGTTGCCGCTGTCCACGGACGACACGTAGCGCGGCAGCAGGGGCTCCAGCGTGCGCGTGTCGTACCAGTTGAAGAGGTGGCCCTTGTAGCGGTCCAGGCCCTCCAGCGTGGTGATGGTGGCCGCCACGCGCGTGAGCACCTGCCCGCCGGTGGCGTAGCCCAGCTCGTGCGCCACCACGTTGCCCAGCAGCGCGAAGCCGATGTTGGTGGGCGACGTGCGGTGCGCCACGCGCGGCACGGGCTGCAGCTGCACGTTGTCGGGCGGCAGGAAGTGATCCTCCTCGCCCACGTGCACCTCGAAGAAGTTCCAGGTGCGGCGCGCCAGCCGGCGCAGGAAGCGGTGGTCCTCCGGCGACAGCTGGCCCGCGGTGTCGTGCGTCACGCTGGGCGGCGAGTCGATCCACCAGAACAGCACGGGCGACAGCAGCCACAGCACCAGCACCGGCGACGCGCCGGCCAGCGCGATCGGCCGCCACCACGCCAGCGCGAACGCGATGATGAGCGCGAAGGCGGGCCCGGTCCAGAAGCGACCCAGGCTGCGCCGCAGGTCGGCGGGCGTGCCCGGCTCGGTCTTGCTGCGCAGGTCCGCGCTGGCCGTCCACTGCAGCAGCCGGCGGCCGCTCACGTTCAGGCGCCACAGCGTGCGGCCGATGGCGTCCAGCGTGGACAACGCCTCGTACGGCAGCCCCGCCACCGCCTGCACCAGCTGCAGCAGCTGCTGGCCGGTGGGCAGCTCGGGCTTGACGACGCGGCTGGTGCGCAGCGCCTCGATCGGCCGGCGCACCCAGTCGAGCGCCTGCGCCGCCAGCGGCACCAGGCCCAGCACCGCCAGCGTGCGCAGCGTCCACTTGCCCGGCTGCGGCAGGATCGCCCAGCCGACGATCAGCAGCGCCAGCAGCGACGGCCCCACCAGGCTGCGGCGCAGGTTGTCGAAGATCTTCCAGCGCGACAGCGACGACAGCGGGTTGCGCGGCTTGCCCGGCAGCATGTGCAGCCGCGCGCGCAGCCAGCCCGCGATCTGCCAGTCGCCGCGGATCCAGCGGTGGCGGCGCGCCACGTCGATCCAGTAGCGCGCCGGCGCCTCCTCGAACAGCTCCACGTCCGACAGCAGCCCGCAGCGCGCGTGGCAGCCTTCCAGCAGGTCGTGGCTCAGCACGCGGCGGTCGGGGATGCGGCCCGCCAGCGCGTGCTCGAACGCGTCCACGTCGTAGATGCCCTTGCCGATGAAGCTGCCTTCGCCGAAGAGGTCCTGGTAGACGTCGGAGACGGCGCGCGTGTACGGGTCGATGCCCACGTCGCCCGCGAACAGGCGCGCGTAGCGCGAGCGCCCCGCGCTGGGCAGGCTGGTGGACACGCGCGGCTGCAGCATGCCGAAGCCTTCCACCACCACCCCCTCGCGCGCGCCCTGGCCGAAACGCGGGCGGTTGAGCGGGTGCGCCATCGTGGCCACCATCTGGGCGGCCGAATCGCGCGGCAGCTGCGTGTCGGCATCCAGCGTGATGACGTAGCGGGTGCCCTCCAGCGCGGTGAGGTCGCCCTCGGCCAGGCAGAACGCCTCGCCCGGGCCCACGCGGGCGCGGCCGCGCAGCAGCGCGTTCAGGTCCTCCAGCTTGCCGCGCTTGCGCTCGCGGCCCATCCACAGGCCGTCCACCTCGTCCAGCACCCGCGGGCGGTGCAGCAGCAGGAACGGATCGCGCTGCGACGGCTCGTCCTGCTCGCGGTAGCGCTCGTTGAGCACGCGGATGCGCTCGGCGGCGTACGACGTCACGTCGTCGTCGCCCGCCTCGTGCTCGGTGCCGGCATCCCGGTAGTCGGTGAGCAGCGCGAAGCGCAGGGACGGGTCGCGGTTGGCGAGGAAGCGCACCTCCAGCGCGTCCACCAGCGGGTCCACGTCGTCCCGCGAGCCGATCAGCGCGGGCACGGCCACCAGCGTGCGGCGGTCGTCGCCGATGCCGTGGGCGGGGTCCATGCGCGGCAGGGTCTGCGGCTCCAGCCACAGCGTCAGCATCCAGTTCACCAGCGCCTGCGACAGCTGGCTGGTGGCGATCAGCAGCAAGAGGCCCACGCCCACCAGCGCGGGCCAGGGCAGCGCGAACTCGCGCGCGCTGCGCAGCAGCGGCCCGGAAGTGAGCAGCAGCGCGCCCAGCGCGATTGCGCCGGCATAGGTGCCCACGCCGGGGGCCGGCGTGTCGGGGTCGATCTTCTTCGCGGGCAGGCCGCAGGCGAGCGCCAGCACGGGCCGGCCCGCGCCCACCAGGTAGTGGCCGACGTGGGCGGCACGCTCGTCCTCGCCCTGGATACCCGGTGGGGTACCCGTCGCGCCGCTGGCGCCCAGGCGCGCGGCGCCCGCCGTGGCCAGGTCCACGGCCAGCCGCGCGATGGCGGTCTCGTCCCGCCCGCTCTTGCGGGCGATCCGCTCCACCGCGTGGCGGTACATGTCGCGCGTGCCGAAGTCCATGCGCGCGTAGACGCCCGCCGGGTCCTCGCGCAGCCCCTGCTCCACCAGGCTCAGCGATTCGACGAACTCCGCCCAGTCGGTGGCGCCCAGCAGTCGTAGGCCGCCGATGGAGTTGGCCACCGACACCTGGTTGGCGGCCTGCTGCTGGCTCTCGGCCTGCACCATCGACTCGATGGTCTGCCCGTCGTCGCCCAGCCGCTGCTCGATCCACGACAGCGGCAGTGCCAGCGGCTTGCCCTGGCCCTGCAGGCGGCGCGCGAACTCGGCCACGAAGGCGCTGCCCAGGGGCGGCTCGGAGCGCGCCATGTCCGCGATCTCCAGGATCAGGTCGCTCGGGCGCTCCTCGGCCGCGGTGAGCATGCGCGCGGCCCAGCGGGTGGCCACCTCGCGCTCCTCCGCGGCCTGCGCCACCTCCACGGTGACGCGCCGCAGGTTCTCCAGCAGCGCGAGCCGCAGCATGATCGGGAAGGCCCACAACTCGCCCAGCTTCAGCGGCTGCACCTGCTGGTAGGCCGCGATGAAGCGGGACAGCGCGCCGCGCGACAGGCGGCCGTCGGTGTGCGCCACCGCCTCCAGGGCGAGCGTGTACAGGCGCGGCGTGCTGCCGGGTTCCAGCAGCGCGCGGGCATCGCCCTCGGCGGCGACGCGCGGCGGCGCCAGCGCGGCGGGCGCCTCGTCCAGGCGCGGCAGCTCGCGGCTGTAGCCCGCGGGCAGGTGGCGCTTGGCGGTGCGCACCTCCTCCTCGATCAGGTAGAGGTTGTCCAGCAGCCACTCGGCGGCCGGGCTCGGGCGGTCCTCGGCCTGGCGCGGCGCCAGCGACGGCACCACGGTGCGGAAGACGCGTTCGTTGTCGGCCAGCCGGGCCAGCAGGCCGTCGGGGCGATGGCGGCGGGACAGGACGTGCTCCGCGGCCAGCCGGCGGCCGTGCGCCACCATCTGGTCGCTGCTGAACAGCGTGTCGCGCAGGGGGGCTTCGTGGCGCTTGGCGCGGACCGGGCCCACCAGGGCAGGCACGGGGGCGCTGGTCCAGCGCTGCAGGGCCGGCAGCAGGCCGGGGGAGAGTCGATCCAGGAGCGAATGCCAGGCGGCCATCGGGGGCGGAGCGGGCCCGTCGGACCGCGATCACAAGGTTTGAAGACGCGGGCGGTCGGCAAACGACGTGCCGATCGTGGACGCCCGGCTCCCCCACGTGATGCGACGGGCGAAGACGGCCTCGGCACGACGCTTGCCTTGGGCCAGGCATGTCCCCTCTCATCGCCCAGTCCCCGCTGCCCGCCGGCACCGCCCACTCGGTGCCCGAGGCCCTGGCGCTGCTGCGCGACGACCACGACGCACTTCGCGAGGTGTTCCACCGCTACCGCCGCCTGGCCGGCCAGGGCGCCAGCGCCGCCGACCGCGCCGCGTTGGCCCAGCGGGCCTGCACGATGGTGGAGATGCACGCCTCCATCGGCGAGGAACTGGTCTACCCCGCCGCTGCCGACGCCGCCACCGGCGCGGACGCGGGCGAGGACGACCTGATCCGCATGACCGGGGTGGAGTGCGAGACCTGCCGCAAGATCATCCGCCAGGTGCGCGCGGCCTGCCCCACCGAGCCCCGCTTCGACGCCCTGATGCTGGCGCTGGCGCAATGCGTGGAGCGGCGCCTGCGCCGCGAGGAGGCCCAGCTGTTCGGCCGCGTCCGCCGCGCGCACGTGGACCTGGCCGACCTGGGCCGGCGCATCCGCCGCCGCCACGAGGCCTGGCTCGCGTCCTGACGCGCGGTTGCCACGCCGCGGCTTGCGCGGCCCTCATGCACGGCGCGTTTCCCCCGAATGGGCGTTGTATCGACCGCTTCTCCGCGGGATCCTCGGGCACGACCCTTGCCAACATGGGTTATCCCACGGAGCCCACCATGACCCGCCCCCTGCAACTGTTCACGTTCGTCGCCCTCGCGGCCACGCTGGCGGGCGGCATGGCCGTCGCGCAGTCGGACGCGTCCACGGTGGCCGCGCAGCTGTCGCCCGGCACCGGGGACGTCGACACGATGGCCGTGCAGGCCCCGCCCGCGCCGCGCACCACGTTCGACCTGGGCAACACCGACTACGCCGCCCCGCGCGGCGTGGTGGATCCCCCGGCCGGCCACGCCGGCCTCGTCGCGGTGTCCGCCGAGACCCGCGGCGCGCACTGACGGCCGCCCTCCGAGCCGCCGCCCCGGGCAGATCCCGCCCGTCGGACCGGGCGGGTTTCCAAAGCGTTTCCGCCACCTTGCCGGCATGTGAATGCGGCTTTGGCTGACACACGCGGCTTTCCAGTTGGGCTACCGTTCGTCTCCAGTTCCCAACGACGGGGGTCGGTACGACGCGCCCCCTCATCCCGAGCCGCCATGAGCCACGCACTGATCGTCGAAGACGACCCGGACTTCGCCGAGACCCTCGGCGCCCTGATCGCCAGCGAGAACTTCACCGTCGCCACCGCCAACACGCTGCGCGACGCACGCCGGCAGATCGTGCTGCAGGCGCCCGACCTGGTCCTGCTCGACCTGCAGCTGCCGGACGGCAGCGGCATGGACCTCTTCTCCGACCCCGTGCTGGTGGCCAACACCGAGATCGTGCTGATCACCGGCCACGCCACGCTGGAGACGTCCATCCAGGCCCTGCGCCTGGGCGCGGCCGACTACATGGTCAAGCCGGTCAACATGAAGCAGCTGCAGGGCATCCTGTCGCGCGTCATGCGGCCGTCGGCGCTGAAGGCCGAGCTCGACACCATGAACAAGAAGTGGCAGGAATCGGGCCACTTCGGACACCTGTGGGGCCGCTCGCAGCCCATGCAGCGCCTGTACGAGCAGATCTCCCGCGTGGCCCTCACCGCCGTGTCCGTGTTCATCACGGGCGAGAGCGGCACCGGCAAGGAGGTGGTGGCGCAGACCGTGCACGACCTGTCGCGCCGCCGCAAGCAGCCGTTCCTGGCCGTCAACTGCGGCGCCATCAGCCCGCAGCTGATCGAGAGCGAGATCTTCGGCCACGAGAAGGGCTCCTTCACCGGCGCCGAGCGCCAGCACCAGGGCTTCTTCGAGCGCGCCCACGGCGGCACGCTGTTCCTGGACGAGATCACCGAGATGCCGCTGGAGCTGCAGGTCAAGCTGCTGCGCGTGCTCGAGACCGGCACGTTCATGCGCGTGGGCTCCACCGTGGCGCAGGAAACCGACGTGCGCGTCATCGCCGCCACCAACCGCAACCCCGAGCAGGCCGTGGCCATCGGCAAGCTGCGCGAGGACTTGCTGTACCGCCTCAACGTGTTCCCGCTGGAGCTGTCGCCGCTGCGCGAGCGGCTGGAGGACGTGCCCCTGCTGGCGGAGCACTTCCTGAAGGGCATCTGCGAGCGCGAGAAGCAGATGAAGCGCTTCTCGCCCGGCGCGCTGGCCGCGCTGTCGCGCCTGCGCTGGCCGGGCAACGTGCGCGAGCTGCGCAACGTGGTGCAGCGCATGTACGTGATGACGCCGGGCGTCGAGATCACCGAGGAATGGATGCCGCGTCCCACCGGCGCCGGCGGCGCCGGGCCGATGGGGCCGGGGCCGGCCCGCAACGTGGCCGGCGACGCGCCCGGGGCGGGCGGCGCGGCGGGCGCGGCCAGCGCCCCCCCCGCCGGCACGGCGGCCAGCCCGGCCGCCTCGCCGGCCAGTGCCGCCGCCCCCGCGGACGCCATGGCTGCCGCACCCCGCGAGCCCCAGGTGCCGTCCGTCACCATCCCGCTGGGCACCTCCATGGCCGAGGCCGAGCGCATGCTGATCCTGGCGACGCTGGCCCATTGCGGCCAGCAGAAGGAACGCACGGCGGCCACGCTGGGCATCAGCCTGAAGACGCTCTACAACCGCCTGAAGGACTACGCCGGCGAGACGGCCGCCGCCGACGGCGCCTGACCCTCCCGCGTCGCCCCGGCCCCGACGCGGGCCAGGGCGACGATGGACCCCGCCCGCCCCGCTCAGGCGCGCCGCTCGCCAGGGCACTCCGCGATGACCCCCGACGATCCCACGCCCCGCCCCGGCGACCCGATCCGCGCCCCCGCCACGCCGGCCCGCACCGCGCGCCGCCCCGGCCTGTCCACCCCGCGGGCCTTCCGGTGCCAGTGCGGCCGCCCGGTCTTCTTCCGCAACAGCCGGTGCCTGGCCTGCGACACGCCGCTGGGCTACGACCCCGCGCGCCGCCGCCTGCTGCCGCTGGAGCCCTCGCCGCGCGGCGAAGGCCTCTGGCGCCGCCACGGCGGCAGCCTGCGCTCCACCGAATACCGCCGCTGCGCCAACCTGGATTCGGCGGCGGGCTGCAACTGGCTGGTGGAGCGCAAGGACGACAACCCGCTGTGCCGATGCTGCCGCCTCACACGCACGGTGCCCGACCTGTCGGTGCCGGAGAACGCCGACTGGTGGGGCCTGATCGAGCAGGCCAAGCGCCGGCTCGTGTCGTCGCTGGTGGCGCTGGGCCTGCCGGTGCGCTCGCGCCAGGTGGAGGACCCCGACCGCGGCCTAGCGTTCGACCTGCTGCGCGCGCCGCCCGAGGGCCCGCCCGTGACGACGGGCCACCTGAACGGCGTGATCACGCTGGACATCCAGGAGGCCGACGACCTCACGCGCGAGCACCGCCGCACCTTCCTGCACGAGCCCTATCGCACGCTGCTGGGCCACCTGCGGCACGAGGTGGGGCATTACTACTGGCTGCGCCTGGTGCTGGGAACGCCCTGGGAAGAGCCCTGCCGCGCCCTGTTCGGCGACGAGCGCGCCGACTACGCGGCCGCGCTGCAGTCCCACTACGCCAACGGCCCGCCCGAGGATTGGCGCGCGCACTTCGTCAGCGCGTACGCCAGCGCACATCCGGCCGAGGACTGGGCGGAGACCTGGGCGCATTACCTGCACGTGGTGGACACGATCGACACCGCCACCGCCTTCGGCCTGGACACGGCGCGCGTGGGCCTGGTCTACGAACGCTTCCCGCTGGACATCCTGCAGGACGAGTCCGCGGCGTCGGCGGAGGCCTTCATGGGCTTCCTCACCGACTGGATGGAGCTGACGGGCGTGCTGAACGAGCTCTCGCGCAGCATGGGGCTGGCGGACTTCTACCCGTTCATCCTCTCGGCGCCGGCGGTGCGCAAGCTGCACTTCGTGCACCGCGTGGTGCAGGGCGCGTTCGAGGCGCGCACCGCGCCCCGGCCGGGCGGGCGGCGCCAGAGCGGCGCACGGCGCGAGGCCTGACGCCGCCCGCTCCACCGTGCCTCAATGGTGCGCTTCGGCCCGCTCGGTGTCGCGCATCGTGCGGATGGCCAGGTGGTTGCGCTTCACGCCTTCGTAGTGGCGCTGCACGACCATCAGCACGTTGGCCGGCAGCTGCTTCTTCAGCGCGTCCCGGTAGCGCTCCAGCGCGACGTCCTCGCCGCGCTCGCACTCCTCCAGGATCGCCAGGTCGGTGTAGCCCGACAGCGCGCTGCGGACGGCCACCCAGCCGCGGTGCATGGCGCCGGAGGCGGTGCCACCATCCTCGGCCTTGCCGCCCAGCTCGGACACCAGCGTCTGCAGCTCGGAGGCGGCCTGGCGGCACTCGTCCGCGCGGCCAGTGAGCTGGCCGGCCAGCGAAGGCGCCTTGGCATGTTCGGCGCTGGTGCGGAAGCCGTACTCGCCGTCCTTGCAGGTCTCGATGAGGTCGTTGAGGGTGTCGACGATGTCGTTGTTGCTCATGGGGAAGGCTCCTTGGATGAACGGGGCCGCGAGCGGCCACCAGCCCACCCGTTTCGGCAGGCGGCGTGCCACCGCATCGCCATCCCGGCCCGGGGCGGGCGCTGGGCACAAGCCCTGCCGGAGGCGCGGAGAACACCCTTGCCACCCTCTCGCCACCAGGAGCCTCGTCATGCCGAACCCCTCTTCACCCGACAGCAGCACGCCGTCCCCCCGCGACACGCGCGTGCAGCGGGGCCCGAGCACCGGCGACGATCCCGATCGCGGGCAGGCGTCCGAGCCCCGGCTGCCGAACGAGCACGACGAATCGACGCATGGCACCCAGTCCGGCGGCCCGACCCGCGTGGGTCAGCAGGCGCACCAGGACGTCGAGCGAGGACTGGTGGACACCGACAAGCAGCCGGTGATGGAACGGGCGTACCGCCAGCAGAAGTAGTCGGCGCTGGGTGCCAGCGCCGGGTCTTGGCGCTGAGGGTCAGCGCTTGGTGCGGTCGCGTGGCGGCTGCAACGGCTGCCCGTTGTCCGCCCGCCGCTTGGGCAGCTGCGCATGCCCTTCGTGCCAGCGCCGGTCGGCCGGCACCATGCGACGATCGACGATGCGCTCGAGGCTGTCGAGGCTGCGGCGCGTGGGACCGTCATGGGTGGCCATGGAAACTCCTTCGTGGCACGGGGCAAGGCAAGTCGCAGCCGCGGCAAGCGGCGTGCCTGCCAGGGCCGTCTACTGCACCATCGTCACGATCATCGCACCGCCGGCCGCCGCCATGGCGATTGTCGCGATCCAGCCGACGGCTTTCCAGACGAGCGGCAACGCCAGGTCACCCATGATGCGCACGCTGCAGGCCGCCAGCATCACGGCGGCCATGATCGGCACCGAGATCAGCGCGTTGATCACCGCCGCGCCGTACAGCGCCTTGATCGGGTCGATTCCGGCCGTGCCGATCAGCCCGCCCACCACCATGGACGCCGCCAGGATGCCGTAGAAGGGCTTGGCCCGGTGCAGCGGCAGGTCCAGACCGCGCCGGACGGGCACCAGGCTCGCCACGGCGTAGGCCGCGGAGCCGGCCAGCACCGGCAGCGCCAGCATGCCCGTGCCCACGATGCCGAGGGCGAACAGCACGAACGCGAACTCCCCCGCCACCGGCCGCAGCGCCTGCGCGGCCTGCTGCGTGGTCTCGATGTGCGTCACGCCATGCGCGTGCAGCGTGGCCGCGGTGGCCACGATCATGAAGAACGCGATGGCGTTGGAGAAGCCCATGCCCACCACCGTATCCACATGCAACCGGCGCAGCTGGCGCGGCGCCTGCACGGGGGCCACCAGCAGCGGCTGGTCGCGCGGCACGCGGCGGATCTCCTCCACCTCCTGCGACGCCTGCCAGAAGAACAGGTACGGGCTGATGGTGGTGCCGAGGATGGCCACCACCATCGTGATGTAGTCCTTCGAGGCCTCCAGGTGCGGCCACACCGTGGCCCGCAGCGCGGCCAGCCAATCCACGTGCGACGAGAACGCCACGCCCACGTACGCGAACAGCGACAGCGTGAGCCACTTCAGCACCCGCACGTAGCGCTCGTAGCTGAGGAACACCTGCAGGCCGAGCGACAGCAGCAGGAAGCCGAGCGCCAGCAACCGCGGCGGCAACGGGACGACCATGGCGGCGGCGGAGCCCATCGCGTTGAGGTCCGCGCCCAGGTTGATGACGTTGGCCACCACCAGCAGCGACACCAGCCCCCACACCACCCACCGCGGCCACGAGGCCGCGAACACCTCGGCCAGGCCCTTGCCCGTGACGCGGCCGATGCGCGCACTGGCCAGCTGGATGCCCACCATGAGCGGGAACGTGAACAGCAACGTCCACGCCATGTTGAAGCCGAACTGCGCTCCCCCTTGCGAGTACGTGGCGATGCCGCTGGGATCATCGTCCGCTGCACCGGTGATCAGGCCAGGACCCAACTGCTGCCACCACGAGATTCGTTTCATGACGGCGCCGAAGGCAACGGGCGTGCCGCACCAGGACGATGCGTCACCCGGGCTGCCGCGAGGGCTTGATCGGGCTCAATGCCGAGCGTAGGACTGCAACTACGCCCCGTCACGTGGCCGTCCGATGGTGATCAGCCACTTGTCAGGTCGACACTGTCATCGGGCACATGGTCCATTCCGTTGAACATGTGCTGTCTCCAACTTGCGAGAGGCCACCATGACATTGGGAACCATCCTGCTGATCGTCCTGATCCTGCTGCTCCTCGGCGCCCTGCCTTCCTGGCCTTACAGCCGGGGTTGGGGCTACGGGCCCAGCGGCGCCCTGGGTCTGGTGCTCGCGATCGTCGTCGTGCTGTTCCTGCTGGGCCGCCTGTAGTCGCCAGCCCGACAGCACGCCCGCGACTGCTGGCGTCCGTCCCTTCCACTTTGTTCAACTCGGAGAACCGACCATGATGAAGAAGTTGCTGCTTGCCGCCGCCGTGGCGTCGTCCCTGGGCCTCGCGCCCTCGATCTCTTCCGCTGCCTGGGGCGTGAGCGTGAACGTCGCTCCCCCGGCCCCGCGCGTCGTCGCGGTGCCCGCGCCCCGTCCGGGCTACGTCTGGACCCCGGGCTACTGGGACTACCGCTATCACAAGCACGTCTGGGTGGACGGCCGCTGGGTCCGCGAGCGCGCGGGCTACCACTACGTCGCCCCGGTGTGGGTGGAGCGTGACGGCCACTGGGTGCTGGATCGCGGCCGTTGGGACCGCGGTGACCGCGACCACGACGGCGTGCCGAACGGCGCGGACTCGCACCCCAACAACCCGTATCGCCCGTAAGCGCATCGCTTGGATGCCTTCAAGAAGCCGCCTCCGGGCGGCTTTTTCATGGGGGCTTGCAGCGCGATCGGCGGCCCACGAAAAAGGCGCCCCGCGAGGCGCCTTGGCTTGACCCTCTCGTCCGATCAATAGCGCGGTTCGCCGCGCTCGTTCACCATGATCGTGGCGCCGGCGGGCGGGCTGGTCATCTGCACGTGGTGCACCACGCCGCCGTAGTCGTAGCTCACGTCCCAGAAGTCGGGCGCGCCGGTGGGCACCGTGTGGCAACGCTGGATGTCGCGCGTGCCCACCACGTAGCCGGGCTGGCTGTTGGCGGCCACGTTGCCGCCGATCACGGCACCGGCCACCGCACCGCCCGTGCCGCCACCGTTGCCGATCAACTGGTGGCCGATGATGCCGCCGATGACCGCGCCGGCGATGGCGCCGCCCGCCGGATCGGGCCGGGCCACCACCTGCTGGCGCTCGACCCAGCAGCGCTGCTCGGGCGGGCCCACCACGGCGTGCACGTCGACGATGTTGGCCTGGGACATGTGCTCCTCGGGCTGGCGCATGTAGCCGTGGTACTCGGGGGGCGGGGGCGCGTAGCGGCTCTCGTCCACCTGCTCGCTCCAGGCCACCGGGCGCGCCGACGAGATGCGGTTGCCCATGCCCATCGCGGCCAGGTTGGGGTAGCGGCCCGGGCGCAGGATGATGCAGCGGCCGCCGAAGCGCACGTCGTCGCACACTTCCCAGCGCTCCACCTCCACGATGGCCGACCGCGCCGAGTCGTTGAACCCGACCCGATCGAAGTTGCCCAATCGCTCCTGCACGGTGACCGTGCGGCCGTCGAACGCATTGCGTTCGAAGAAGGTGATGCCGGCATGGGCCTGCGCAGCGGCCAGGACGCCGGCGGCGACCATCAGGGGTTTCAGGATTCTTGTCATCAGCACTCTCCAATTCTGTGGGGGACCCACCGACGCCGGCGTGCAAGACGGGCGCGGCGCGCGACACAGACACGTTCGCCTGTTGTCTCGCAGTATCGAAATGGGCCGGCTGCACAACCAGCGGACGGCGCCGGGGTCGGGCGTAGTCGAAGTCCTACGACTGTCGAGCAGGAGCGCCCCGGGGAGCACCCTTGACGGGGGCCCGCGCCTCGCGGCGCTTGTTGCGCCGGTAGATCAGCTGCCCGGCGATGCCGCTGCACAGCAGCGCGGCGTTCACCACCGTGAAGACGACGGAATGCGTGAGGGCGCTGTACGTGGTGAATCCCACTGACGCCAGCGTCTGCCCGACGAACAGCCAGGGCGACACGCCCGCCGTGGAGCCGCTGCGCCACTGCTGCCACACCTGCTGCCCGATCGTGCACAGCAGCACGGCAGCCGCGCTCCAGCCGATGATGTCCACGCTCATGCCGCCACCTCGCCCGCGCGGACCAGGGCACGCGCCACGGCCGGCCCGGCGCGCCGCAGCACGCGGAACGTGCCGCCCTTGGCGGCGTTGAAGGACACGAAGAAGTGCTCCACGTCGTCGAGCAGCGACGCCGGCACGTCAGCCAGCGTGCGGCAATGCCCGTGGCGGCGCGACTTGATGGCCACGGCCACCAGCCGGTCGTTGCGCACCGCGCGTCGCACGTGGGCGGGGCGCTGCGTCGCCTCGATCACGCCCAGCAGCCGGCACGGCACCACCGTTCCCGGAGGCACGGCCTCGTCCTGGATCACCAGCACGTCCAGGGGGTCGCCATCCGCGCCCAGCGTGCGCGGCAGGAAGCCGAAGTCGAGGGGGAAGGCGTGCCCGGCCGCCAGCACGCCGTCCAGCTTGAACACCCCGAGCACGGGGTCGAACTTCAGCTTGTTGACCGAGCCGCGCGAGGCCTCGATCACGGCCAGCAGCGCGGAGGGGTCTTCCGGGTCCCGCAGGGGCAGGCTGGCGTGGGGGCAAGGCGTCATGGACGCCAGGGCAGGCAACGCGCATACCTCGCGTTCGCGCTCGCGCCCGCGCTTGCGTCAGGCGGGAACGCGATCGGGATCGGGATCGGGGCCCTGTCGGTCCAGCGCGTCGATCGGCCGCCACAGCCAGGCCAGCAACGCGAGCGACGGCAGCGCCATCGCCATCGCCACCTGGAAGAACGCGGGCCAGCCGATCGCCTGCGCCAGCACACCCGCCAGCGGCCCCACCCACACGCGGCCCACGGACGCGAACGCCGACAGCAGCGCGAACTGTGTGGCCGTGAAGCGGCAGTTGGTGAGGCCCATCAGGAACGCGAGGAACGCGGCCGTGCCCATGCCGCTGGCGATGTTCTCGCTGGCCACGGCCATCAGCAGGCCGCCGTCGACGGGCGTGTCCTTCACCAGCCGCACCAGGCCGATGTCGAAGGCCGGCACCACCAGCCCGGGCAACACGCCCTTGCCGTGCACGGCCAGCCACCAGAACGGCAGGTTGCTGAGCATCTGCAGCACGCCGAACAGCGCCAGCGCGCGCGCCAGCCGCAGGCGCAGCATCAGCGCGCCGCCCGCCAGGGCGCCCACCAGCGTCAGGCCCAGGCCGATCACCTTGTTCACCACGCCCACCTCGGCGGGCGTGAAGGCCATGCCCTTCAGCAGGAAGGGCGTCATGAGCGACAGCGCGAACGCGTCGCTCAACTTGTAGAACACGATGAACGCGAGGAACGCCCCGGCGCGCGGCTGCGCGAAGAACTGGCCCAGGCCCGACAGCAGCGTGTCGAAGCGCGCGCGCCTCGCGGCCCAGGCCGCCAGGGGCAGCGTGAAGGCCAGGCCCAGCATCAGCGACAGCAGGTCCACCCAGCGGTCGGCCAGGCCGGGGGCCAGCGTGGCGTGCGACAGCCACGGCGACAGGATGAATCGCGCGATGGCCGTGCCGAACAGCCGGGTCAGCCACACGCCCACCGCGGCCGCCGCCGCCACGGCCAGGAAGCCCAGCAGGTCCTGGCGCACGGGCGCGGGCGGGTGGGACGCGTCCGCGGGCGGGGGCGCGATGCGGGGCAGCGCGACAGCCGACAGCACCGCCGCGATGGCCAGCAGCGCGGCCATCAGCCGGTACACGTGCGGCCAGCTCATGCCGCCGCCCTGCGCGGGGTCGGTCCAGATCAGCGCCACGCCGCCGGACAGGATCATCGCGAAGCGGTACCCCATCACGAACAGCGAGCTGCCCAGGCCGCGCTCGCGCGCTGGCAGCAGGTCCGTGCGGTACGCGTCCACCACCACGTCCTGCGACGCGCTGGCGAACGCCACGGCCACGGCCAGGCCGGCGAAGCCCAGCAGCGAGGCCTTCGGGTCCGTGGCCGCCAGCAGCAGCAGCAGGAGGGCCAGCAGCAGCTGCGCCAGCACCACCCAGCCGCGGCGCCGGCCCAGCCAGGGCAGGTCGGTGCGGTCGATGAGCGGCGCCCAGAGGAACTTGAACGTGTAGGGCAGCCCCGCCAGGCTCAGGAAGCCGATGGTGGCCACGTCGAAGCCGTCCATCGCCAGCCAGGCCTGCAGCGCCTGGCCGCTGAGGGCCAGCGGCAGGCCGGAGGCGAAGCCCAGCATGGCGACGACGAGGGCACGGTGCAGGGCGGCCGCGCGGCGGGGCCAGGGGGAAGGCGTCATCGGACGATTGTTGCAGGGGATGGTGCCAGGCATTGCCTGTTGCCTCTGCGAGGCAACAGGCAATGCCTGGCACCCCATTTACCCGCGCTTCACCGCCGGATCCACGTCGATGCAGTGCCAGAAGTCCTGCCAGAACAGCGGCCGGCGATACCCGATCACGCCCGGCTCCGCCAGGTCGGTGACGATGCGGTGGCCGTGGATCTTGTAGGGCATCCAGGCCACGCTGAGGCGCTTGACCTCGACGAACAGCGCGTCGCGCTCGGGGCCGTCCGGCAGCACCTGCATGCGGTCGTAGCGCTCGTCGAAGGCCTTCAGCTTGAAGCGGGCCATGTTGCCGCCGCCGGACGACGGGCCGTACAGCCGCTCGAGCGCCGTCTGCCCGTCGCTGGAGGACGACAGGGAGCTCACGTCCCACATCTGCAGCTTGCCGGCGCGCGCGGCCTTCAGGTTCTCGGGCCACTTCTGGATGCGGAAGCGCACCTTGAGGCCGATGGCCGCCATGTTGCGTTGCCACAGCTCGCCCAGCTGGTGCGATTGCTGGTCGTCCTGGTTGCCCATCTCCAGCACCAGCGGCGTGCCGTCGGGCAGCTCGCGCCAGCCGTCGCCGTCGCGGTCCACGTAGCCGTACAGGTCCAGCAGCGCACGCGCGCGGCCGGGGTCGTAGTCGCTCATCTCGGACTTGAACGCCGGGTCGAAGCCGCGCGTGTGCGGCACGATGATGGACTGCGCGCGGATCATCTGGCCGTGGCGCGCGAGCGCGATCTCCCGCTCCAGGTCCACGCCCAGGCCGATGGCGCGGCGCAGCGCCACCTGGTGCGGCGCGTAGCCGCCCACCACCGGGTCCTCCATGTTGAACATGGTGAACGTGGCGTCGGGCGCGATGACGCGGTAGGCCCTCAGGCGCTGCTTCGCCAGGTTGGGCGCCAGCTTGCCGCCGGGCGTCGCCAGCTCGATGAACTCCTCCGGCACGCGGTCGATCAGGTTGGACTCGCCCTGCAGGAACGACAGCCAGCGCGGCTGGTTCTGCTCGATGATGGCCACCTCCACGCGGTCCAGCATCGGCAGGCGGCGGCCCTTGAAGCGACGCACCCAGGCCTGGCCCTCCGCGTCGTCGTCGGCGGGCTCGGCGTCGTAGTACCGCTCCCGGTAGGCGGGGTTGCGCGCCAGCACGATGCGCGAGGCGCGGCGCCACTCCGCCAGCCGGAAGGGGCCCGAGCCCACGGGATGCGCGCCGATGTTCTCGCCGTAGTGCTCGGCCACCTCGCGGGCGAAGGCGCCCCACAGGTCGGTGCCGGCCAGCAGCTGCTCGACGAAGCGCGGGCGCGGCGCCAGCAGCTCGAAGCGCAGCGTGTGGCGGTCCAGCGCGTGCACGCCGGCCACGGGCTTGTCGTAGTCGAACGGCTTCTTGCCGTCGATGGCCGCCTGGCGCTGCGCCTCCAGGCCGGCCAGGCCGAACTGGTTCAGGAAGCCCCAGTTGGGGCTCTTCAGCGCGGGGTCGGCGTAGCGCTTGAACGCGTAGACGAAGTCCTCCGCCACCACCTCGCGCGGCTTGCCGCCGAAGGCCTCGTCGTCGGCGAAGAAGATGCCGGGCTTGAGCTTGATCGTCCAGCGCTTGAAGTCGTCCTCCACCTCGGGCATGCCGTCGGCGACGAGCGGCTTGACCTTGGCCGGGCGCGCCAGCGGGTCGAAGGTGTACAGGCCCTCGAAGATGTGGGCGGTGATGATGCGCGAGTACAGGTCGTTGATGGCGGCCGGGTCGAAGCTGGTCTCGGCCACGCGGAAGGCGTAGCGCAGCACGCGCGGGGTGGACGGCGAGGGCGGGGACGTCGCGGCCGCGGCGACGGCGACCCCCGCCGGCAGCGCGTGTGCGGCGGCGCCGGCAAGCGTCGAGAGCGCGATGTGGCGACGGGTGCGGGAGATCATCGGGCAGCCTTCGCGGGCGTGGGCGTGGGCGTGGGCATGGCGGCGGAACGGGCCGCGGTCGCGGCGGTGCGATCGATGTCCAGGTACCGCCAGAACGCGTACACGAACGGGTTGCCGTCGTACCCCACCAGCCACGGTTGCGTGAGCATGGCCTTGATGCGGTGAACGTGCGGCTTGATGGGCAGGTAGGCGGCCAGCAGCTTCTCGCACTGCACGATCATGGCGTCGCGCTCCGGCCCGTCGGGCGATTGCTGGATCTTCTCGTACAGCGTGTTGAACGCCGGCAGGTCGAAGTTGCCGTAGTTGCCCTCGCCCTTCAGCGGGCCGTACGCGATCTGGAACGAGTCTTCCGCATCGGGCTCGCCCGCGCTGTTGGACAGCGACCAGATCTGCAGCTTGCCCGCGCGCGCCTGCTTCATCTGCTCGGGCCACTGCTTGCGGTCGAACGCCACGCGCAGCCCCACCGCGTTCAGCCGCTTCTTCACCAGCTCGTTGAACTGGCGCACGGTCTGGTCGGTCTGCGTGGCGAAGTGCAGCGTGAAGGGCTGGCCTTCCGGGGTGTCGCGGTAGCCGTCGCCGTCGCGGTCCAGCCACCCGTACAAGTCGAGCAGCGCGCGCGCGCGCTCCGGGCTGAAATCGCCCATCGCGCTGTGCAGCTGCGGGTCGTAGCCGGTGACGCCGGGCACGACCAGGCCCTGCGCGGCCACGGCCAGGTCGCGGCGCAGCAGGCGCACTTCCTCCGCGTTGTCGTAGGCGAGGCCGATGGCGCGCCGCAGCGCCACGTGCGCGGGCGTGTAGCCACCCACCACCGCGTCGTCCATGTTGAAGTAGGTGTAGACCAGGTCGGACTGCACCACCTTGTGCAGCTGCAGGCCGCGGCGCGCCAGGTTGGGCGCCAGCCTGCCGCCCGGCACCGCCAGCGTGGCGAATTCGTAGGGCACCTGCGCGACGTCGAAATCGCCGCCGAGGAAGGCGAGCCAGCGCGGCTGCGCCTCCTGGATGACGCTGACCTCCACGCGGTCGATCATCGGCAGCTTGTGCCCGCGCAGCCGCGCCGCGATGGCCTGGCCCGCGGCGTCGCCGGCGGCGGGTTGCTCGTCCCACGCCTCGTCCCGGTAGTCGGGGTTGCGGTCCAGCGCGATGAAGGACGAGCGGCGCCACTGCGCCAGCTTGTACGGGCCCGTGCCGACCGGGTGCTCGGCGATCGCGTCGCCGTAGGCCTCGGCCACCTCGCGCGCGATGGCGCAGGCGTACGCGCACTGCGCTAGCTTGAGCGTGAAGCGCGGGCTGGCCCGGCCCAGCCGGATGCGCAGCGTGTAGCGGTCGAGCACCTGCAGGCCCTCGACCGGCGAGTCGTAGTCGAACGGCGCGTTGTCCTTGCGGGCCTTCTCGCGCAGCGCCTCCAGCCCGAGGATCTGCTCGTTCAGCAGGTCGGGGTAGACGACGCTGGGCAGCTTGGGATCGAAGTGGCGCCGCAGCGCGAAGGCGAAGTCGGCCGCCACCAGCTCGCGCTTCTTGCCCTTGAACGCGGGGTCGTCGGCGAAGAAGATGCCGGGCCGCACATGGATGGTGAAGGTGCGGAAATCAGCGGACACCTCGGGCAGCCCGGTGGTGGTGTTCGGGCGCACCTTGATGGGCCGGGCCAGGTAGTCGAAGCGCAGCGGCGCATCGAAGATGTTCTCGTAGATCGCGTGCGAGTAGATGTCGGCCGTCTGCGACGGGTCGAACCCCGTCTCGGCGATCTCGATCATGAAGCGCAGCACCTTCGGCGGCGACGCGGCGGTGGCCTCGTGCGCGGGCGGCGCGGGTGCAGCGCCGGCCACGCACGCGAGGCACGCGACGACGCCCGCCGCGACGGCACGGGACAACGCTCGGGAGGCAGAACGGCTGGACATCGGCGGCAGGGCCTGCAGGGGGGAGCAACCCGCAGTCTATCGACCCGCCGGCCCCCCTACACTCCGGGCACGCCCGACCGTCCAAAGCGATGACGACCTACCTCCTACGCCGACTCTGGCAGATGGTGCCCACGCTGCTGGGCGTGGTGCTGCTCGTCTTCCTGCTCTTCAAGTTCGTGGGCGGCGATCCCGCCGAGACGCTGGCCGGGCTGAACGCCACGCCGCGCGAGATCGAGGACATCCGCACCGCGCTGGGCCTGAACGAGCCCTGGTACGTGCAGCTGTGGATCTACCTGAAGGGCGTCGTCACCTTCGACTGGGGCCGCAGCTGGGCCACGAAGGAGGCCGTGTCGCACCTGTTCGCCACGCGCCTGCCCGCGTCGCTCACGGTGATGCTGCCCATCCTCCTGCTGGACACGCTGCTCGCCATCCCCATCGCGCTGGGCGTGGCCTACGTGCGCGGCTCGCTCACCGACCGCGTGGTGATGGTGGCCACCACGGTGGCGCTGTCCATCTCCTTCCTGGTCTACATCATCCTGGGCCAGTACGTGTTCGCGTTCCGCCTGGGCTGGTTCCCGGTGCAGGGCTGGACGGATTCGACGTGGACCAACCTGGCCACCTACGTGCCGCTGCCCGTGCTGCTGGCCGTGGCGGTGGGCCTGTCGCCGCAGACGCGCCTGTACCGCAGCTTCTTCCTGGACGAGATGGGCCACGACTACGTGCGCACCGCGCGCGCCAAGGGCCTGACCGAGCCCGTGGTGATGTTCCGCCACGTGCTGCGCAACGCGCTGATCCCGATCCTCACCAACGTCGGGTTGCTGATCCCGGGCATCCTGGCCGGCTCGTTCCTGATCGAGAACTTCTTCTCCATCCCCGGCCTGGGCCGCGAGGTGATCCTGGCCGTGAACCGCAACGACTATCCCGTCATCCAGGCCGTCACGGTCTACCTGGCGCTGCTCACGATGGTGGTCAACCTCGTCACCGACCTGCTGTACCGGCTGGTGGACCCGCGGGTGGTGCTCAAGTGAGCGGCCGCGACGGCCACGGCGCGGGGGGCGCAGCAGCATGACGGACATGGTTCCCGACATCGTGCCGGGCCGCGGCACCGAGGTGGTGGCCGCCGAGCCCGGCGCGACGCTCGCCTCGGGCGCGACGACGACCGCCGACGCCACCGCCACCCCCGGCACGCGCCCGCGCGGCGGCGTGTGGGGCGCGGCCTGGCGGCGCTTCCGGCGCGACCGCGTGGGCATGGCCGGCGGCGTCGTGGTGCTGGCCTACCTGGTGCTGATCCTGCTGGCCGTCACCGGCGTGGTGGCCAAGGGCTGGCAGCAGGAGGTGGGCATCCCCGACGCGCGCCCCGCGTTCGCCGGGCCGCCGCCCGCGGACGAGCAGGCCGCCGCCGGCCCCGATGCGGCACTGGCCGCGCTGGCCGGCGCGGCCGCGAGCTCCGCGCCGCAGGCCAACATCGACATCTCCGACGTGGACCCGCTGGCCCCGCGCTACGCCGAGTGGAACGCGCGCGCCGCCCAGTTCAAGGCGCAGGTGCACCCCAAGGCCACCACCCTGCCGCTGGGCGGGGACCGCCTGGGCCGCGACGTGCTGTCGAAGGCCGTGAAGGGCACCGAGATCAGCGTGTCGGTGGGCGTGCTCTCGGCGCTGCTGGCCACGCTGATCGGCACGGCGCTGGGCGCGCTGGCGGGCTTCTTCGGCGGGCGCATCGGCGACGCGCTGGAGTGGCTCTACAACGTGTTCACGGCGGTGCCGGACATCCTGCTGTTCTTCGCGTTCGCCGCGGTGTTCGGGCGCGGCATCGGCACGCTGGTGCTGATCCTCAGCCTCGTGGGCTGGACGGGCCTGTACCGCCAGGTGCGCGCGGAGTTCATCAAGCACTCGCGGCGCGAGTACGTGCGCGCGGCCGAGGCCATCGGCGCCAGCGCGGGCGTGCGCATGTTCCGCCACATCCTGCCCAACGTGAGCCACGTCATCCTGGTGCGCATGTCGCTGCTGGTGGTGGGCTTCATCAAGGCCGAGGTGATCCTGTCGTACCTGGGCCTGGGGGTGTCGGTGGACCAGGTCAGCTGGGGCACGATGCTGGCCGAGTCGCAGAGCGAGCTGATCCTCGGCCACTGGTGGCAGCTGGCCGCGGCCACGGTGTTCATGGCGCTGTTCGTCACCGCGTTCTCGCTGATGGCGGACGCCTGGCGCGACGCGCTGGACCCCAAGCTGAGGGGCGCGGAATGACCTACACCACCACCACCGGCCCGCTGCTCAGCGTCGAGGACCTGCGCGTCGCCTTCCGCCTGGGACACGCGCAGCCCGGCGACGCGTCCGCGCGCCGCATCGAGGCCGTGGGCCGCGGCGCGCAGGGCGTCAGCTTCGACGTGCCCGCGCACCAGACCGTGGCGCTGGTGGGCGAGTCGGGCTCGGGCAAGAGCGTCACCGCGATGTCCATCGTGGGCCTGCTGCCGCCCAACGCCGAGACCTCGGGCCGCGTGCTGTGGCGCGGCGAGCAGGACCTGCTCACCGCGTCGCGCCCCGCGCTGCAGCGCCTGCGCGGCCACGAGATCGCCTGCGTGTTCCAGGACCCGATGTCCTCGCTCAACCCCGTGCTGACCATCGGCCGCCAGCTGGCCGAGCCGCTGGTCAAGCACCTGGGCCTGGGCGCGCGCGCCGCCCGCGCCCGCGCGATCGAGCTGCTGGCCGAGGTGGGCATCCCCGAGCCCGCGCGCCGGCTCGACACGTATCCGCACGAGCTGTCGGGCGGTCAGCAGCAGCGCGTGATGATCGCGATGGCGCTGGCGTGCGAGCCCGCGCTGCTGATCGCCGACGAGCCCACCACCGCGCTGGACGTCACCATCCAGCGCCAGATCCTGGACCTGCTGGCCCGCCTGCGCGCGCAGCGCGGCCTGGCCATGCTGTTCATCAGCCACGACCTGGGCCTGGTGGGCGAGATCGCCGACCACGTCGTGGTGATGCGCCAGGGCACCGTGCGCGAGCGCGGCGAGACCGATGCGCTGTTCGCCGCGCCCCAGGATGCCTACACGCGGGCGCTGCTGGCCTGCCGGCCGCGGCTGGACGCGGTGCCGCAGCGGCGGCTGCCGACGATCGAGGACCTGATGCCCGCGGAGGATCGCGGGCGCGGGGGCGCGGGCCTGGGCGCGAACGCGGGTGCGGGCGCGGCCTCGCCCGCGCTTGGGGGCGCGCCGGCGCAGGCGGCCGCGCGTTCCGCCGATGCCCCCGCACGCGCCGCCGATGCGCCCGTGGTGCTGCAGGTGGACGCCCTGGCCAAGAAGTTCCGCCTCCGCGCCGGGGTCTTCAAGCGCCGCGATTTCGTGGCGGTGGAGGACGTCAACTTCACGCTGCGCCGCGGCCGCACGCTGGGCGTGGTGGGCGAGTCGGGCTCCGGCAAGACCACGATGGGCCTGACGCTGCTGCGCCTGCACGACGCCAGCACCGGCCCGCTGTCCGGCCGCGTGCTGTTCCACGGCCACGACCTGCTGTCGCTGGCCCCGAAGGACCGGCTGGCCATGCGCCGCCGCATCCAGATCGTCTTCCAGAATCCGTACGCCGCGCTCAACCCGCGGTTCACGGTGGGCCAGGCGCTGGTGGAGCCGATGGCCATCCACGGCATCGGCGACGGCGCGGCCGACCGCGAGCGCCGCGCCCGCGACTGGCTGGTGCGCGTGGGCCTCGAGCCGGTGGCCATGCACAAGTACCCGCACGAATTCTCCGGCGGCCAGCGCCAGCGCATCGCCATCGCGCGCAGCCTCACGCTCAACCCCGACGTGCTGGTGCTGGACGAAGCCGTCTCCGCGCTGGACGTGTCGGTGCAGGCCCAGGTGCTCAACCTGCTGAAGGACCTGCAGGACGAGCTGGGCGTGGCCTACGTCTTCATAAGCCACGACCTGGCGGTGGTGCGCTTCATGGCCGACGAGGTGATGGTGATGAAGGACGGCCATGTGGTGGAGCAGCGCGACACCACCGAGCTGCTGGCCAACCCGCGGGACGACTACACGCGGCGGTTGATCGGGGCGGTGCCCAAGGGGATCGAGGTGTTGGCGAAGGCGACGGCCTGACATGCTGGCGCTCGCGATCGCCGTGACGCTTGCGGGCATGCCGTCAGCCGCCGCCACCACCGCCGAGGACTGCCGCAACGGCATGGCGGCCGCCCGGGCCGACCCGCCCCGCTCGGCCGAGGCGGTGGAGAAGCTCGGGCGGTGCATCGATCGCGCCGCGCTGCCGCCACCCTTTCTGGCCTACGCGCTGCAGATGCATGCCCTGTCGCTCGACGCGCTGGGGCGCACCGCGGAAGCCGCCGACGAGATGCAGCGCGCCATCCAGCTCGTGCCACCGCAGGACGTCTACCCCTGGGTCGCCCTGGCCGACCTGCGTCGACGACTGCACCGCTACGAGGACGCGCTGGACGCCCTCTCGCACGCGCGCACGCTGGACGAGGACGGACCCGGCACCGGTCCTGGCATGGCGGTGGGTTTTCACACGGCCTGGACCCTGGCCGACATGGGCCGGCACCGCGACGCCATCGCCGCGATCACGGCGGCCCTGCCGCGACAGCCGCTCTACGGACCCGCCTTCGCACGCCGGGCCTATTCCTACGAGGCCCTGGGTGACACCGAGCACGCACGCGCGGACCTTGAACGGGCCGCGGCGCTGGTCGCGCCGAACGATCGAAGCGCGGAGATGAAGGCGGCGCTCGTTCGCCTGCACGTCGACGACGGCCACGCCGACGCGGGGGCCGGCCCCGTGGCGCCCGCGGCGTCCACGTCCAAGCCAGACACGCCCGCGCCGCCCAGGTGAGAGCGGGCGGCGCGTGGCGCCGCCGCCCTCACACCGGCCCGTCCGACGTCCCCGGCGCCAGCGTCGGCGTCCACAACTGCTGGATCTCCTCCACCGGCTTGGCGGCCAGCACGTCCAGCATCATCGCGGCCATCGTGCGGCCGGCCTCGTAGGCCGTGGGCTGCTCGATCGAGGTCATGGTCTGGCCGGCCAGCAGGTGGTCGGACGGCACCCCGTCGTAGACGATCACGCTCAGGTCGCGGCCCAGGGCCAGGCCGCGGTCACCCATCGCGCGGGCCACGCCGATGCCGGCCAGGTTGTTGTCCACCACGATGGCCGTGGGCCGGCTCTCGGGCGACAGCGACAGCAGCTGCACCGCCGCCTCGTAACCGCCGCGCCGGCCCAGGGCCTCGACCTTCCAGGCGGGGTTGTCCTCCAGGCCCAGCTCCTTCAGCCCGTGGCGGTAGCCCTCGTGGCGCTGCCAGGCGTAGTTGAAGTCGAGCGGCGCGTGCACGTAGCCGATGCGGCGATGGCCGAACGCGCCCAGGCGGCGCATGGCCAGCACGACCCCGGCGGCGTTGTCGAAGTCGAACCACGGATACCCCACCGGGTTTGCCGTGCGGCCGTAGGCCAGGAACGGGAAGCGCATGCGCTGCAGGTAGTCGATGCGCGGGTCCTCGCGGCGCGTGCGGGGCACGATCAGCGCGTCGAAGCGCCGCCCGCGCACCAGGCGCTCGTACGAGACCAGCTCGTCGGCCTGCCGGCTGGTGGCGATCAGCAGGTCCATGTTGGCCTCGCCGAAGCGCTCGGTGAGGCCGTTCACGACGTCCAGGAAACGCGGGTCGGAGAGGTCGCCCACGTCGGGCGGGTAGATCATGCCGACCGCGTCGGCCTTGCCGATGGCCAGGCGCCGCGCGTTGGCGTTGGGCTGGTAGCCCAGGCGGGACGCGGCTTCGACGACGCGGGCCCGGGTGACCTCGCTGACGTCGGCGTAGCCGTTCAAGGCCCGGCTGACGGTGGTGGGGGACAGGCCGAGGGTGGCGGAGAGTTGTTTCAGGTCCATGCCGGGGGGAACAAGGATCAAGGATGGCGGCTCGATGCGGCCGCCTGCTCCGGATTGTGCGCCGATCGCTCGAGCGTGGCATCCCCGGGTCCCCACCTCTTGTCAACCCCCCAGACGGGTGTCAAAGCGATCCGCCCAAGCGCATCGCCAGAGCCGGAATTACTGCCCATATCCCGCGATCACCCGCGCGGCCATCTCCCTACACTCGACCGGCCGTTCCGGCCCCGGCCCCACCGCCGCCGCCGGCACCCGCCTTTTTTCCGCCGCCCCGGCCTACACCCTCCCACCGCCGCGCCGATAACGATTCCGATGGACCCGCGATTCCTCCGCCGGCCCGGCCTCGACCCGGTCCTGCCCCCCGCCCGCCGCGCCGCTTCCCCCGGTGTCGCCGCGGCATGGCGCCTCGGCACCGTCGCGCTGGCCTGCGTGGTGGCCATCCTGGCGGGCGGCCCGGCCAAGGCCACGGAGCCCCTCCTTCCCGACGTCGGCGCCACGATCGAGACGACGATCTCCGCGTCGTCCACCGTGGTGCCGCTGTACGAGCCCCGCACGGAGATCGAGCGCCTGCAGCTGCTGGCCCGCACCGATCCGGACGCCGCGGCCACCGAGCTCGAACGCTGGATCGACGGCCACCCGGCCCCGCACCCGCTGCGGGCCGAGGCGCTGCGCGTCCTGGGCAACACCTACAACAGCCTCTCGCAGGGCGAGCAGGTGGAGCGCGTGGCGCGCCTGGCCGACGCCATGGGGGACGAGGATCCCGTGGCCAAGCCCACCGCCATGGTGATGCGCGCCGGCTGGCTGGTGTCGCACAACGAGCCCGCCAAGGCCGACCGCCTGCTGATCGAGGCGTCCGCGCTGATGATGGGCACCGTGCCCACGCAGCTGCGCCTGGACTGGCTGGCCGCGGGCGGCAACGTCAAGCGCCGCACCGGCCACCACGACGACGCGCTGCGCGCCTACCACGAGGCCATCACGCTCGCCGACCGCGACGGCCCCGAGTGGCGCCAGCTGGACCTGCGCTCCGGCCTGGTGGGCGTGCTGCTGGACGCCCTGCAGCCCGAGCGCGCCCGCGAGGTGGACCGCGACATCGCCCGCCGCGCCGCGGCGCTGCACGACGAGTCCGCGCTGGGCAGCGTGGCCAACCACGAGGCCATCATCCTGAGCGACGGCGGCGACGCCGCCGCGACGCTGGCCGCCTGGCGCGGAGCCATCGAGCACTCGCGCCTGGCCGGCTCGCGCCGCGACGTGGCGCTGAACCTGGCCGACATCGCCGACTACTACCTCACGCACGGCGAGTTCCAGACCGCGCTGGACATGTCGCACCGCGCGTTGTCCATGGCCCGCGACCTGCATTCCGACAGCGGCCTGTCGGTGGCGCTGGGCAACATCGGCCTGGCGCTCATCTCCCTGCACCGCAAGGACGAGGGCATGCAGTACCTGCGCGAGGCCATGGCCGTGGACGAGCGCACCAGCACGTCGGCCACCATCGCCGCGTCGCTGCTGGAAGCCAGCGAGTACCTGGAGAAGGCCGGCTACCTGCAGGACGCCGTGCAGGCCTACCGCCAGTACCGCCAGATCGACGAGGACGCCGGCCAGCAGGACCGCCAGCGCGCGGTGCTGGAGCTGCAGGAGACGTTCGCCAACGAGGGCCGCCAGCACGAGCTGGACATGCTGGCCCGCGAAGGCAAGCTGAAGGACACCGAGATCCGCCACCACGAGCTGGAGCTCAAGGAGTGGACCGCCGCCGGCATCGCCAGCCTGCTGCTGGCCGTGGTGGTGGGCGTGCTGGCGCGCCGCCTGCGCGTGCGCAACCAGCAGCTGTCGGTCAGCAACGAGGCCCTGCGCATCCAGGCCGAGCGCGACCCGCTCACCGGCCTGGCCAACCGCCACTTCCTGCAGGCCGAGATGGCCCGCCGGCCCGCCGAGCGCGGCCTGGAGGGCACGCTGTACCTGCTGGACGTCGACCACTTCAAGCACATCAACGACCGCTGCGGCCACGCGGGCGGCGACACGGTGCTGATCGAGATCGCGCACCGCCTGCGCGAGACGCTGCGCGCCGACGACCTCATCATCCGCTGGGGCGGCGAGGAGTTCCTGGTGCTGGTCAAGCCCATGCCCGCGGGCGAGTCCGAGGCGATGGCCCAGCGCCTGCTGGCCGCGCTCGCCAATGAATCCGTGCTGTTCGACGGCCGCCCGGTGCCGGTCTCGGCCTCCATCGGCTACAGCCAGTTCCCGCTGCCCGGCGCCGACGTGCCGGTGGACTGGGAACGCGCCATCTCGCTGGTGGACACCGCCATGTACCTGTCCAAGGCCCATGGCCGCAACTGCGCCACCGGCATCCGCCGCGTGGACGCCGACGCCGCGGGACGCCTCGACGTGCTCGCCCAGTCGCTGGAAAGCGCGTGGCGCGAGGGCCGCGTGGAACTGCACCTGCAGCACGGCCCCGCGGTGAAGGACGCGCAGGGCAGCGGCGCTGCCGATGCGCGGCCGCGCCAGGCCACGCCGCACGTGACCCCGGCACCCGCCCCCGCCATGCCCGCGTCGTCCTCGCCTTCGTCATCGTCCTCGACGTCACCGGAGGCCGTGCGATGACGCGCCGCCTTGCCCTGCTGGGCCTGTCCCTGGCCGCGGCCATCGTCGCGCATGCCGCGCACGCCGCGTCGATCACGCCCGGCATGATCGGCGAAGGCACGCGCACGCACGCGGCCACCGGTGTGACGCCCGCGTCGGTGTCGGTGCCCACCGGCCCCGCGCGCCCTGCCACGCCGCCCAGCGGCACCTCCGTCAACGAATCGCTGACCAACCTGGAGCGCCTGCTCGAGGGCCTGATGCGCGAGGCGGACCGCTCGCCCGACGAGGCCCTCGTCACCCTGGACGACCTGGCCGCCAGCCCGGTCGGCGGCACGGTCGCCGGGCAGCGCCTGCTGCTGCGCACCACCGGCGTCGTGCTGGCCCACGTGGGCAAGGACGACGAGGCCCTGGCGCGCGCCGATGCGCTGCATCGCCTGGGCAACGGCGCCGACGTGCTGGCCGAGGCCGACGCGCACCTGGTGCGCGCCGAGGTGGAGGACAGCGCCGGCCACGCCGAGGCGGCCTACGAGCAGGCCCGCGCGGCCCTGCGCGGCTACAACCAGGCCTGCGCGCCCGGCCCCGCGCAGCGCACCGACTGCGACTACCGCAGCTGGTGGGCCGCGCTGGCCATGGCCGAGAACGGCGCCATCGGCCAGGGCAACCTGGTGGTGGCCGCGGCCAACCTGCAATCGATGCTGGACGTCTCGCGCCGCTACGACGACCGCCGGCTCGAGGCCATGTCGCTGGGCATCGCCGCGCTGCTGTCCGAGCGCAATGGCGACCAGCCCGCCGCCAACCGCGCGCTCGCGCAGGCGCACCACCTGGCCACGCAGGAAGGCGTGGCGTGGATCGTGGTGCGCATGACGCTGATCGACGGCGCCATCCACCGCATGCGCCAGCAGCCCGAGGCCACGCAGCACGCGTACGAGGAGGCCCTGGGCCTCGCGCACGCCGCGCGCCTGCCGCGCGAGGAAGCGCGCCTGCTGACCAACCTGTCCGACATCTACGTGCACCGCGGCAACGCGCAGCGCGCGCTCACCAGCATCGACCGCGCGCTGCCCATCGTGCGCCGCTTCAACGACCGGCGCGCGGAGCGCCTGCTGCTGCACAACGGCGCGCTGGCCCGCCTGGCGCTGGGCCGCGTGGCCGAGGCCAAGGCCGAGATCGAGCACGTGCTGGACCTGTGGCAGCGTGACACCGGCCCGGGCGCGCGCGTGGAGGCCCTGCGCGAGTTCGGCGAGGCGCTGGCGCAGGCCGGCGACGCCGCCGGCGCGCTGGAGCTGTTCCACAAGGAGCAGGCGCTGCAGAAGGAGATCCGCGCCACCAACAAGTCGGCCGCCGAGCAGGAGATGCGCGCGCGCTTCGACGGCGACGCGCAGAAGCGCCGCATCGAGCTGATGGCGCGCGACAACGAGCTGAAGACGGCCGAGCTGTCCAACCAGTCCCTGACCCGCCGCCTGTGGATGTTCGCCGGCGTGGGCATGGCGCTGATGGCCGTGCTGGCCGCGCTGATGTACCGCCGCATGCGCGACATGAACCGGACGCTGGTGCAGCACGAGGCGCTGCTGAAGGCGCACAGCGAGCGCGACGCGCTCACGGGCCTGGCCAACCGCCGGCAGTTCCGCGAGGTGATGCGCGTGCGCGGCGCCGAGCGCAGCTTCAATGGCGCCCTGCTGATGGTGGACGTCGACCACTTCAAGCGCATCAACGACAAGCACGGGCACGCCTCGGGCGACCGCGTGCTGATCGAGATGGCGCGCCGCCTGACGGCCGCGATGCGCGCCGACGACCTGGTGGCGCGCTGGGGCGGCGAGGAATTCCTGGTGTTCGCGCCGGGCGTGGAAGGCGCCGAGCTGGACCAGCTGGCCGACCGCGTGCGCCGCGCCGTGGCCGAGGCCCCGATGCAGCTGGAAAGCGGCACGCTGGAGGTGACGGTGTCGGTCGGCTACGCCGCCTTCCCGCTGCCCAACAGCCACGTGCCCGTCACCTGGGAACAGGCCGTCAACCTGGCCGACCTGTCGCTCTACACCGCCAAGAACCACGGCCGCAACTGCGCCGTCGGCATCGTCAAGACCACCGCCGGCACGCGCGACGCGCTGCGCGAGGTGGAGGCCGACCTGGCCCGGGCGAACGCCGAGGGGCGGGTGGTGTTGAAGGTGACGCCGGAGGCGGTGGAGGCCTGAGCCTGGTGCCAGGCATTACCTGTTGCCTCGCAGAGGCAACAGGTAATGCCTGGCACCACATCCTCAGCGCGCGGACCGCTGGAAACGCGGCAAACCGTCGCCTGCGGGCACGCGCTTCCGCGATAGCGTGACGGGATGCCTCGCGCTCCCCGCATACAGCTGTCCGGTGCCACGTATCACGTCACCACGAGAGGTGATCGCCAGGAGGCCATCTTCCGCGACGACTTCGACCGACAGGCGCTCCTGAGCATCTTCGCGCAGGCGTTCCGGCGCTTCGATGCCAACGCGCTCGCGTACTGCCTCATGGGCAATCACTATCACCTCGTGGTGCGCACCCATCGTGCCAACCTCTCCGACTTGATGGCCCATATCAACGGCGTCGTCACCCGCAAGTACAACTGGCGCCATGGCATCTCCGGGCACCTCTTCCAGTCCCGCTTCCACGCCGACATGGTCGATCGTGACAGTTACCTCCTGGAAGTCTGCCGCTACGTCGACCTCAATCCTGTTCGCAGCAAACTGACCGTCCACCCCGCCCAGTGGCGTTGGTCGAGCTACAGGGCGCACATCGGCGTGAGCGGCGGTCCCGCGTGGCTCGATTCTTCGCGACTGCATGCCCACCTGCTGGGATGGCCGCCCTCATGCGCAGCGGAAGGCCGACGCGCGGGCGACATGTACGCAAAATTCGTCGCTGCAGGGCACAACCTGCCCACTCCCTTCACGCTTGCACGCTCTGTCACGTCAGGCACCCCGGGCCCGGAACTGCCCGCGCGCGCGCCTGTCCGGCAACGGCCGCTGCAAGACTGGATGAACGACTTTCCCACGCGCGAAGCGGGCCTGCGCGCCGCCCATGTCGACGGCGGATGGTCCATGACGGCCATCGCCAGGGAACTCGATTTTTCGGTGCCGCACATCAGCCGGCTGATTCGTCGCGCTGAAGGCGACCGGTAAAGCTGGTGCCAGGCATTGCCTGTTGCCTCTGAAGGAGGCAACAGGCAATGCCTGGCACCAGCCCCTCCCTACAATCGGGCGGTGACCCCCAGCCCCTCCCTCCCCTCCCACTGCGACATCCTCATCGTCGGCGCCGGCCCCGCGGGATCCGCGTGCGCGCAAGCCCTGGCGCGGGCCGGGCTGGACACCGTGCTCGTCGACGCGCAGACCTTCCCGCGCGACAAGGTCTGCGGCGACGGCCTGATCCCCGATGCGCACCATGCGCTCAAGCGCCTGGGCGTGCACGACGAGGTGATGGCGCACGCGCAGGCCGCCGGCCACGTGGGCTGCATCGGCCCGCGCGGCGGTCGGCTGGACGTGCCCGGCACGCTGGCCGTGCTGCCCCGCAAGCAGCTGGACGACATCCTCAAGCGCGCCGCCGAGCGCGCCGGCGCGCGCTTCTTCGCACCGGCCCGGTTCGAGGCCCCGCTGCTGGACGACGACGACCGCGAGACGATCGTCGGCGCCCGCCTGAAGACCCCCGACGGCCTCCACGAGATCCGCGCCCGCTGGGTGGTGCTGGCCACCGGCGCCGTGCCGCAGGCCCTGATCGCCGCCGAGGCCTGCACTCGCCGCACCCCCAGCGGCATCGCGCTGCGCGGCTACGTGAAGAACGACGCCATGGTGGGCCGCATCACCGAGCTCGAGGTGGTGTGGCACCGTTCGCTCTCGCCGGGCTACGGCTGGATCTTCCCGGTCAAGGGCGGGCTGTTCAACATCGGCGTGGGCATCGCGCACAGCCACGGCCTGAAGGACGACGGCCGCGGCGCGATGAAGGACATCAACCTGCGCGACACCTTCGACGCCTTCTGCCGCCACTACGCCCCGGCCCGCGAGCTGATGGCCACCGGCACGCTGCAGGGCGACCTGAAGGGCGCGCCGCTGCGCTGCACCCTGGAAGGCGCGCAGTTCACCCGGCCCGGCCTGCTGGTGACGGGCGAGGCCGCGGGCAGCACCTACTCGTTCACCGGCGAAGGCATCGGCAAGGCGCTGGAGACCGGCCTGCTGGCCGCCGACGCCATCCTCGCGAACCCGGCCGACGACGCGGCGGGCACCCGCACGCGCGCCCGCTACGAAGCCGCGCTCCAGGCCCTCAAGCCCCGGTTCCAGCTCTACGAACGCGCCAACCGCGTCAACGCGCACCCGTGGCTGGCCGACCTGCTGATCTGGCGCGCCCGCAAGAGCGAGCGCCTGCTGCGCCGCATGGCGGGCGTGCTGGAGGAAACCAGCAACCCCGGCAACCTCGTCAGCGTGCGCGGCATCGCGCGGCTGTTCTTCCCCTCCTGGCTGTCCTGACCGTCAGCCGCCGCATCGCCATGGCCACCACCCCTCCCCCGCTCACCGCGTCGCCCCCCACACCCGATGACGCGCCCGACGCCGCCTTCTACGACCGCGCCGACGCCCACATCGCCCTGGCCAACCAGCAGATCGGCCCCCAGGCCACGCGCGGCAACGTCAGCGCCTCGATGCTGTTCGCCACCGCGCGCTTCAACGCCTGGGCATCCGCCTGCGGCAGCGACGATGCCGGCCACCTGGCGCGCGTGCGCGCGGACCTGGTGCGCTACCACGTCGAGCAGTACCAGCGCATGCTGATCGCCAGCGTGGACGACTACATCCTGAACTTCGACAAGTACATGAAGGGCTGAGGAGACGCCATGTGCCAGCTGTTCGGCATGAACGCGAACATCCCCACGGACGTGATGTTCAGCTTCACGGGCCTGGCCACGCGCGCCGACGAGCACAAGGACGGCTTCGGCATCGCCTTCTTCGAGGACCGCGGCCTGCGCCTGCTGGTGGACCACCACAGCGCGCGCCAGTCGCCGGTGGCCGAGCTGGTGAAGAACTACCCGATCCGCAGCGACAACGTCATCGCCCACATCCGCAAGGCCACACAGGGCCGCGTGGCGCTGGAGAACTCGCACCCCTTCACGCGCGAGCTGTGGGGCCGCCACTGGGTGTTCGCCCACAACGGCGACCTGAAGGACCACCGCCCCGGCCTGCACGGCACGTTCCGCCCCGTGGGCGACACCGACAGCGAGCACGCCTTCTGCTGGCTCATGCAGGAGCTCGCCAAGTCCCACGCCGGCGTGCCGCCCATCGACGAGCTCACCTGCACGCTGCGCGAGCTGCTGCCGCAGCTGCACGCGCACGGCACCTTCAACATGCTGCTGTCCAACGGCCAGGCGCTGTGGGCGCACTGCTCCACGCACCTGTGGTGGGTATCGCGCACCTGGCCCTTCGGCGCGCCCACGCTGTGCGACGAGGACGTGTGCGTCGACTTCTCGCACCACACCACGCCGGACGACCGCGTGGCGCTGGTGGCCACCGAGCCGCTCACGCGCGACGAACCCTGGGTGGCGCTGCAGCCCGGGCAGGTGATGACGTTCGCGCAAGGACTGCCGGTGTGAGGGGCGCCACCCCGGCAGCGGGGCCGGTGCGCGTGGCGCGCGCGCGGCCGCTGCTGGGCACGATGGTGATGCTGCGGCTGCAGGGGGATGGCGCGGGCGAAGGCGCTGGAGCGCGAGATGGCCAGGCTGATGTCCAGGGTGGCGGTGGCGATGCCGTATCCCACCTGGACGCCGCCGCCGACGCCGCCTTCGCCGCCATCGCCGACGTGCACCGCCTGATGAGCTTCCACGATCCCGCCAGCGACGTGCGCCGCCTCGCCCGCGCGCGCCCGGGCGAGCGCGTGCACGTGGCCCGCGCCACCGCGGCCGTGCTGGCGCGCGCGCAGGCGTGGGCGCGCGCCAGCGGCGGGGCCTTCGACGCCGGCTGCGGCGCCCGCGCGGTGGCGGCCGGCTGGCTGCCCCCGCCCGACGACGCCGCCCCGCCCGGCAACCTCCCGTTCGAGGACGCCCTGCGCATCGTGCGCACGCCGCCCCCCGACACGGCGCGACGGCACGGACGCGCCGCAGGCGTCGCCATCGACGTCCTCGCCACCACCTGGCTGGACCTGGGCGGCATCGCCAAGGGCTGGGCCGTCGACCGTGCCGTGGCCGTGCTGCGCCGCCACCGCGTGCCCGGCGGCGTGGTGAACGCGGGCGGCGACCTGCGCGTGTTCGGCACCGCCGAGGAGGCGATCCGGCTGCGCCTGCCCGACGTCCCCGCCCACGCGCTGGACCTGGCCATGCTGCGCGACGGCGCCTGCGCAACCAGCGCCCGCGGCGAGGTGAGCGTGCGGCCCGGCTTGCAAGTGGACGAGGCGGCGCTGGCCGCTGTCCGCTCGATCACCGTGTTCGCCCCGACCGCCTGCGCCGCCGACGCGCTGGCCACGGTCTGCTGGGTGCTGGGCGACGCCGCGCGGCCGCTGCTGCAACTGGCACGGGCGCAGGCGGTGCGGGTGGACGCGACGGGGCGGATGACGGCCATGGGCCCAGGCATCACCTCGTGACGAGGCGATGCCTGGCACCCTCCTCCCACCCCACCGCGCGACAATGCGCCCCAGCATGCACCGCCCCGACCTTGCCCCTCCCTCCCCGCGCGCCGGCCGGCCGCTGCGCCACGTGCTGCTGTGGGGCAGCGTTGCGCTGGTGGCCACCGGCCTGGCGTTCCTGGCGCTGCACAGCTGGTTCCCGCAGAAGACGCCCTTCGGCGCGCAGCCGCACCCCGCGGCCGCCTGGCTGCTGCGCCTGCACGGCATCCTCGCATGGCTGCTGGTGGGCGTGGGCGGCGCGGTCTGGCAGGCGCACGTGCGGCCGGCGTGGCGCACCGAGCGGCGCCGCTGGACGCATCACCGCCACCTGCACGGCGGCGCGCTGCGCGCCCTGACGGGCGTCTTCACCGCCGCCGGCATGGCCGCGCTGCTGCTCACCGCCATCGGCCTGCAGTACGCGCCCGAGGACGCGCACGAGACGCTCTCCGAGCTGCACTGGATCATCGGCGTGATGGGCGCCGCGACGGCCGTCTGGCACTTCGTCGCCCGCCACCATCATCGGCGCCCGTCGCCCCGGCGGCGCTGACCCTCGGCGCCGCTCCGCCGCGCCGACCGCATCGCCAACCCGCGGCATCCCCCCGCACCACGGCGCCCCGCGCTGCGCCAGAATCGACCCACCCCCGATTCCCCGCACGCGCACCCCATGCCCACGACGCCGCTGCCCACCCCCGACTTCTCCCGCTTCCTGCGCCACGACGCGCTCACCGCGCGCCTGCGCGAGTACGCCGAGGCCCGCCCCGACATCGTCGAGCTGCGCTCGCTGGGACGCAGCCATGAGGGCCGCGACATCTGGCTCGTGGTGCTCACCCGCCAGAGCACTGGCGCCGACACCGACAAGCCCGCCTTCTGGATCGACGGCAACATCCACGCCGCCGAGCTCACCGCCAGCACGGCCGCGCTGTACTACCTGCACCAGCTGTGCAGCCGCGACGGCGAGGACGCCGGCATCACGCACCTGCTGGATACCCGGGTGGTGTATCTGTGCCCGCGCCTGAACCCCGACGGCGCGGAGCTGGCGATGGCCGACGTGCCGCGCTTCATCCGCTCCTCCACCCGCCCCTACCCGTTCGACGAGGAGCCGGTGGAAGGCCTGACGATGCAGGACGTGGACGGGGACGGCCGCGTGCTGTATATGCGCATCGCCGACCCGCACGGCCCGTGGAAGAAGCATCCGATGGAGCCGCGCCTGATGGTGCCGCGCGAGCCCGGCGAGATCGGCGGCCAGTACTACCGCGTGCTGCCGGAAGGGTTGCTGGAGAGCTGGAACGGCGTCAACGTCACCGTCAACAAGGACCGCGAGGGCCTGGACCTGAACCGCAACTTCCCCTCCCACTGGCGCCAGGAGTTCGAGCAGCTGGGCGCGGGCCCCTATCCCACCAGCGAGCCCGAGGTGCGCGCGATGGTGCACTTCCTGGTGACGCATCCCAACGTGGGCGCGGCCGTCAGCTTCCACACGCACAGCGGCGTCATCCTGCGGCCGATGGGCACGCAGCCCGACGAGAAGATGACGCCGGAGGACCTGTGGATGATCAAGCGCCTGTCCGACAGCGGCGAGCGCCTCACCGGCTACCGCTGCGTCAGCAGCTTCCACGATTTCAAGTACCACCCCGAGGAAGTGATCACCGGCACGCAGGACTGGGTGTACGAGCACCTGGGCGCGCTGTTCTGGACGGTGGAGATCTGGGCCCCCAACAAGGAGGCCGGCATCGAGAAGTACGACTGGATCCACTGGTACCGCGACCACCCGCCCGAGGACGACCTGAAGCTGCTGAAGTGGAGCGACGACCAGTGCGGCGGCCTGGCCCACGTCGACTGGCAGCCCTTCGACCACCCGCAGCTGGGCCCGCTGGAGATCGGCGGGTGGGACCGCATGAACTTCTGGCGCAACCCACCGCCGTTCCTGCGCGAACGCGAGGCCGCGCGCTTCCCCGCCTGGCTCACGCAGCTGGCGCTGAGCCTGCCCAAGCTGGAGGTGCTGAAGGCGGAGGCGCAACGGCTGGAGGGCAGCGAGGACACGTGGCGCATCCGCTTCGCGGTGGCCAATGGCGGATACCTCCCCGCGTATGTCACCCGCCGCGCCAAGCAGCGCGAGGTGGTGCGGGGCACCGTCTTCGAGATCGACGTGCCCGCGGGGGCCCGGCTCCTGTCCGGCAAGCCGCGCGAGGTGGGCCCGCACCTGGAGGGCCACGCCGCCACCAGCTCGCTGCAGGCCTTCCTGCCCGAGCGCCAGCTCACCGGCGACCGCGCGCTGCAGGAATGGATCGTGCGCGCGCCGGCCGGCACGGTGGTGTCGCTGAAGGCCCGCGCGGACCGCGCGGGTGCCGTGCAGGCCAGCGTGACCTTGACCTGAGGCGCGCCCGGCCCGCCGCCCGCCGCCCGCCGCGCGCCGCCTCAGCGCCGCGCCAGGCACCCGTCGTTGATCTCCGCGGTCGGCGGCAACAACCGCGCGATCCCCGCCCGTTGCGACGGCAGGCACGTCGCCGGATAGTCCACGCCCATGTCGGCCACGTTGCCGAACACGCCGCTGCCCGCCACCACCGCGTCGGGCAGGTAGGTGTGGCCGCGCCGCGCCTCGAACGACGCGTGCACCTCGGCCTCCATCCAGGTCTGGGCCCATCCGGTGGCGTACTGGCGGAACTTCACGCGCGCGCGGAACGCGTGCGGGCCGGGCGCGATCCGCAGCTCCGACGTGGACGAGGCCTCCAGCGGCCGGCCATCCAGCGCGATGATGACGACGGTGAAGTGGCGCTGGAGGTCGCCTCCCGACGGCGACAGCACGGCATCGTCGTCGCGCGGGTGCGCCGGGCCGGAGTACCAGTAGGCGGGCCCGGTGGCGCACGCCACGCCCATCGCCGCCGCCGTGCATGCGGCCCCGGGCGCCCTGGCCCATCGCAGGAAAGATCTCAAGGCGCCGCCTCGCCCGGATACCGCACCCCCACCTGCCGCCGCATCTCGTCCATCCACCCCACCAGCGCCACCGATTCGTCCAGCGGCATCATGGGGCTCTCGGCCCACCCCGCACGCAGGCAGCGGTGCACCTCCCGCACCTGCGGCACGAAGCCATCGCCCTGCCACGGCAGTTCCACGCGCCGCGCGGGCCCGGCCTGCGCGAAGCCCTCGGCCGCGTGCGGCACCACGCGCAGCGCCTGCGCGCCGTAGAAGGGCGGCTCCAGCTCGATCCGGCCCCCGGTGCCGAACACCGTGGCGCCGGCCGTCGTGGTGGTGCGCAGCGAGCACATCCCCTGCGTGATGCCGCCGCGCGCATGGCGCAGCTGGAAGGCCAGGTGCTCGTCCACGCCGGTGGCGCCGATGCGCGCGTCCGCGTGCACGCCCGCGACCGGCCCCAGCAGGCAAGCGGCCAGCGACAGCGGATAGATGCCCAGGTCCAGCAGGCTGCCGCCGCCCAGCGCGGGATCGAACACGCGGTGCGTGGGCGGCAGCTGCGCCGCGAAGCCGAAGTCGGCCTGCACATGCAGCGGCTCGCCGATGGCGCCTTCGTCCACCAGGCGGCGCGCCTCCACCACCACGGGCAGCAGGCGCGTCCACATCGCCTCCATCAGGAAGGCGCCGCGCGCGCGGGCCAGCGCCACCACGCGTTCGGCCTGCTCGCGGTTCAGCATGAATGGCTTCTCGCACAGCACGGCCTTGCCCGCGGCCAGCGCCATCAGGGCCGATGCCACGTGGTCGGGGTTGGGCGTGCCGATGTAGACGACGTCCACGCCGGGGTCGTTCACCAGGGCCTCGTAGTCCCCATGCGCGCGCACGGGCCCGCGCTGCGCGTGCACGGGATGACGCGCGACCTCGGCCTCCACGAACGCCTGCGCCCGCGCGCCATCGCGCGAGCCCACGGCGGCCAGGCGTGCGTCGGCCACGTGCGTGAGGGCCCAGGCCATGCGGCCGCAGATGCCGCCGGTGCCCAGCAGGCCCCAGCCGATCGTGTCCTGGCGACAGGGCGTCATTCCGCGTCCACCGTCAGCACCCGCTGCAGCGTCGTGCGCAGGCGCGTGGCATCGATCGGCTTGGTGAGGAAATCGTTCATGCCCGCGGCCAGCGCATCGGCGCGCTCGGACACCAGCGCCGCGGCCGTCAGCGCCACGATGGGCAGCTCGCGGCGGCTCCAGCGCAGGCGCAGCTGGCGCGTCACCTCGTGGCCGCTCATGCCGGGCATCTGCACGTCCATCAGCACGATGTCGAACGGGTGCCCCGACTGCGCGGCCGCCTCCACCGCCACCAGCGCCGACGGGCCGTCGTCGGCCTGGTCCACCGTCGCGCCCCAGCGTTCCAGCAGCGCCACGGCGATCATCATGTTCACCGCGTTGTCCTCCACCATCAGGATGCGCGTGCCCTGCAGCGCGTCCGCGCCGTGGCCGGTGGTGGGGCCCGCGGCGGGGTCGTCGCCGGACGGTGGCAGGGGCAGCTCGGCCCAGAAGCGGCTGCCCTCGCCCGGTGCGCTCACCACGCCCACCTCGCCGCCCATCAGGTGCGCCAGCTCGCGGCAGATCGACAGGCCCAGGCCCGTGCCGCCCACGCGCCGCGTGATGGAGCTGTCCACCTGCGAGAACGGCTGGAACAGCAGCGCCAGCGCCGCGGGGTCCATGCCGTCGCCGGTGTCCAGCACCTCCAGGCGGATGCGGTCGCCGATGGCCGGCGCCACGGTGACGTCGATGCGGCCCCGCGACGTGAACTTCAGCGCGTTGGTGAGGTAGTTGGCCAGGATCTGGCGCAGCCGCGTGGGGTCGCCCAACACGTGCTGCGGCACGGCGTCGTGCACGTCCAGCCGCATCGCCAGGCCCTTCAGGTCGGCCAGCGCGCCATAGGCCTGCGTGACGCCCTGCAGCAGCGCATGCAGGTCGAACGCCACCTCCTCGACGATCAGCTTGCCGGCCTCGATCTTGGACAGGTCCAGGATGTCCGACAGGATGGCCGACAGCGTCTCGGCGGAATCGCAGATCTGCTCGATGTAGTGCAGGCGGCGCTCGTCGTCCACGTCAGGCGTGCGCGCCAGCTGCGCGAGGCCCAGCAGGGCATTGAGCGGCGTGCGGATCTCGTGGCTGGTGTTGGCGAGGAAGGCGCTCTTGGCGCGGTTGGCGGCCTCGGCCTCGTCGCGGGCGCGGGCCAGTGCGCGCTCCACCTGGCGCCGCTCGGTGACGTCCTCGGCCAGCCACACCGTGCCGCCCGCGCCGGGCTGGTGGCGGTCGAGCGCGCGCGCCAGCAGCCGGCACATGAAGCGGCTGCCGTCGCGCCGCATCATCTCCACCTCCACGTCCACCTGCTCGCCGCGCGCCAGCGCCGGGCCCACGCGGCGGCCCATCTCCACCCAGTCCGCCTCGCTGGGCCACACCGCCATGCCGGGCTGCCCGGCCAGCGCGCCATGCGGCCAGGCGAACATCTCGTCGAAGCGCGCGTTGGTCATCTCGAACTGGCTGTTCCGCGTGAAGGCGATGCCGATCAGCGCGTTCTCCAGGATGGCCTCGCGCTCCAGCCGGGTCTGCTCGGTGGCCGTGATGTCGCGCGCGCTGGTCATCTGGTAGTCCACGCCGTCGATCGTGAAGCGCGCGGCCGACAGCACCATCTGCACCGGCTGGTGCCTGCGCGTGAGCAGCGTGGCGGGCAGGTTCTGCACGCTGGGCGATTCCGCCAGCGCCTGCGACAGGCGCTCGCCCTGCGTGCGGTCCGCCCACAGCCCGATGTCGGCGGCGGTGCGGCCGATCACCTGCTCCATCGCGTAGCCGGTGAGCGTCAGGAACGTGGGGTTCACCATCGCGTAGCGGCCGCTGGGGTACTCGGTGAGGGTGATGGCGTCGGGGCTGGTGGCCACCAGGTGCGACAGCAGGGCCTCGCTGCGGCGCACCAGGTCCTCGGCCTCGCGGCGCTCGGTGTCGTCCACCACGATGGTGAGCGTGGCGGCCTCGCCGTCCACGTCCACGCGCACGCTGCTCATGCGGATCACCAGCGTGCGATCGGGCGATGGGCGGAGCGTGACCTCGGTCTCCGGCAGGCCCTCGCCGATGGGCAGGCGCTCGAGCGCGCGCACCCGCTCCAGCGCCCGCTCGCGCGAGGCGCCGGCCTCGAAGGCCGCCACCATGTCCTGCCCCAGCATGCTGCGCAGGTCGGCGTAGCCGAACAGCGCCACGGCGGACGGGTTGGCGTCCAGCACGCGCGTCTCGCGGTGCAGCACCAGCGGCGTGGGGATGCGGCGGAACAGGTCCTGGTAGCGGGTCTCGGTGGAGCGCAGCGCCTGGCGCGCCTTCACGTCCATCGTGATGTCGTGCAGCACGCCCCAGTAGCCGGCGTAGCGGCCGGCGTCGTCGATGCGCGGCTCGGCGCTGAGCATGAAGTGGCGCACGCGGCCCTGCGAATCGCTCCAGCGCATGGGCACGTCGCGCATGGGCAGGCGCGCGGCGATCTCGCCCTGGAAGGTCTCGCCCACCAGCGGGTCGAAGGACACCCCGCGCGTCTCCCACAGCAGGCGGCCCAGCGATCGGTCGCTGCCCCCGTCGCGGTCGTCCAGGCCCACGAAGGCGCGCAGTTCGTCCTTGGCGCTGAAGCGCACCAGGTGGCCGTCCTGGTCCAGCTCCCAGTAGGCGTCTGCGGCGATGGCCAGCAGGCCGAGGAAGCGGCGCTCGCGCTCGCCCATGTTGCGCAGCGTGCGCTGCAGCGCGCGGTTGACGGCGCCGCCGCCCCACAGCGCCACCACCAGGATGCCGACGTGCTCGACGAACGAGCGCAGCAGCGGCGCGCCGGCCACGCCCGCGGACGGCACCACCCAGCCCATGCGCACGGCCACCGCGGCGCCCAGCAGGCCCGCCAGCCCCACGCCGGCCACCTGCGCGCCCCGACGCACGCCGGCGATGACCGCCAGCCCCGACACCAGCACGCCGATCAGGGCCAGGCCGGGAAAGGCCAGGGCTTCGTCCGTGAGCAGGCTGGCCACGCTGACCAGCGCGCAGGCCGCCGCCACCAGGCACGGCATGGCCACGGCATGGCGCTCGGGGGCCCCGTCGCCCCGCAGCGCGGCGGCCGCGATGGCCACGCCCGCGAAGCCCAGCGACAGCACGGCACGCGGCACGCCGCCCAGCGGGCCGGGCAGCAGCAGGAACAGCAGCGCGGCGGCGATGGCCACGGCGGCCGCCACTCCGAGCAGCGTGCGCGTGAGCGTCGCGCGGAAACGCTGGTGCGCCTCGGTGGCGGTCGTGGGGTCGGCCATGGACTACGGTGGGGTCGGTCGTCCAGTGTGACCGAGAACTCGTCAGCGCGGGGTGACGGTTGGTGAAATGGTCGAGCCGGCGCGCAGCGCATCGCGCGCCGCGGCCAATGCCGCCCGCGTGGCCTCCGCCGCGTGCCGCGCCGCCGCGAAGAACGCGTCGTGCGTGGCGGCGCCCGCCCCGGCGTACAGCACGGCGCGGGACGAGTTCACGGCCACCGGCCCGTCGAGGCGCCAGGCGGCCGCGATGGTGGCGTCGATGTCGCCCCCCTGCGCCCCGATGCCCGGGATCAGCAGCGGCAGCGTGGGCGCCAGCTGGCGCACCCGCGCGATCTCCTCGGGATACGTGGCGCCCACCACCAGGCCCAGCTGGCCCGTGCGGTTCCAGGCGCCCGCGGCCAGCCGCGCCACGTGCTCGTACAGCTTGCCGCCGCCCGCCAGGTCCTGCGCCTGCAGGTCGCTGCCGCCGGGGTTGGACGTGCGGCACAGCAGGATCAGGCCCTTGCCGTCGTACGACATGTAGGGCTCCACCGAATCCAGGCCCATGAACGGCGACAGGGTGACCGCGTCCGCCTGGTAGCGCACGAAGGCCTCGCGGGCGTACTGCTCCGCGGTGCTGCCGATGTCGCCGCGCTTGGCGTCCAGGATCACCGGCACGCCCGGCGCGGTGCGCCGGATGTAGGCCATCAGCTCCTCCAGCTGGTCCTCCGCCCGCTGGCCCGCGAAGTAGGCGATCTGCGGCTTGAAGGCGCAGGCCTTGTCCTTGGTCGCATCCACGATGCGCATGCAGAACTCGCCGATGCGCGACGCGTCGCCCTGCCAGGCCCCCGGGAACTTCGACGGCTCCGGGTCCAGGCCCACGCAGAGCAGGGAGTCGTGGCGGGTGGTGGCGGCGGCGAGGGCATCGGTGAAGCGCATGGGCGGGGGGGTCTCCGTGGGGGTGGGGCGTCGAAAAAAGGAAGCGTCGTGTCAGGCCTTCTTGGCGAGCTGCGCGGCGATGCCGACGTAGCTGGCGGGCGTCATGGCCAGCAGCCGCGCCTTCTCGTCCTCGGGCAGCGCCAGCGCGGCGATGAAGCCCGTGATCAGCTCGCGCGTCATCGGCTGGCCGCGCGTGAACGCCTTCAGCTGGTCGTAGGGGTTGGGCAGGCCATGGCGGCGCATCACCGTCTGGATCGGCTCGGCCAGCACTTCCCACGCGTGGTCCAGGTCCTCGGCCAGCTTGGCCTCGTTCAGCTCCAGCTTGTCCAGGCCGCGCACCAGGCTGTCGTGGCCCAGCACCGCGTAGCCAATGGCGACACCCATGTTGCGCAGCACCGTGGAGTCGGTCAGGTCGCGCTGCCAGCGGCTGACGGGCAGCTTCTGCGCCATGTGCGTCAGCATCGCGTTGGCCAGGCCCAGGTTGCCCTCGGCGTTCTCGAAGTCGATCGGGTTGACCTTGTGCGGCATGGTGGACGAGCCCACCTCGCCCGCCTTGGTCTTCTGCTTGAAGTAGCCCAGGCTGATGTAGCCCCACACGTCGCGCGACCAGTCGATCAGGATCGTGTTGGCGCGCACCTGCGCGTCGAACAGCTCCGCCATGTAGTCGTGCGGCTCGATCTGGATGGTGTACGGGTTGAACGTGAGGCCCAGGCGCTCCTCCACCACCTTGCGCGCGAACGACTCCCAGTCGACGGTGGGATAGGCCGCCACGTGCGCGTTGTAGTTGCCCACCGCGCCGTTCATCTTGGCCAGCAGCGTCACGCCCGCGATGCGCTCGCGCGCGGTGGCCAGGCGCGCCACGACGTTGGCGATCTCCTTGCCCACCGTGGTGGGGCTGGCCGTCTGGCCGTGCGTGCGCGACAGCATCGGCACCGCGGCGAACCGGTGCGCCATCGTGCGCAGGCGGCTGATGATCGCGTCCAGGCCGGGCAGCATCACCTGGTCGCGCGCCGTCTTCAGCATCAGCGCGTGGCTGGTGTTGTTGATGTCCTCGCTGGTGCAGGCGAAGTGGATGAACTCGCAGCGCGCCTTCAGCTCGGGCACGTGCGCGATGCGCTGGCGCAGCCAGATCTCCACCGCCTTGACGTCGTGGTTGGTCTCGCGCTCGATGTCCTTGATGGCCTGGGCGTCGGTCTCCGAGAAGCGCACCACCAGCGATCGCAGCAGCCCGCGCGCCACCTCGGGCAGCGGCGGAAACTCGGCCAGGCCGGCGTCCGACAGCGCCATCAGCCATTCCACTTCCACCTGCACGCGGCGGTGCATCAGCCCGAACTCGGACAGCAGCGGGCGCAGCGCAGCCAGCTTGGGCGCGTAGCGGCCGTCCAGGGGCGAGAGGGCGGAGAGGGCGGAAAGTTGCATGGGACGTCCAGGTTCGGCAGGGCGGCAGGGGCGACGGTGCCCGCGGCCGGCGCCTTCGCCCCCGAGGCCGGGGTGCGAGGCGCAAAATCTGCTGATTTTAGGATGAGGGCTTTCCCGAGGGAAGGCCCAGGACGGTCGTCCATCACGCCCGTCGCTTGACCCGGGCCCCGGGGCTCTTCAGAATCGCGCCCCCCATGACCTACTGCGCCATCGATTTCGGCACCTCCAACTCCGCCGTGGCGGTGCCCTCCACCTCGGCCGGCAACCCGCCGGAGATGGCCCTGGTCCCGCTGGAACCCGCCGCCGGCGATCGCGGCCGCACCATGCCCACCGCGGTGTTCTACCTGGCCGAGGGCCCCGACCTGCAGAACCTGCCCAAACTGTTCGGCCGCGCCGCCATCGAGGCCTACGTGGAGGGCCACGAGGGCCGCCTGATGCGCTCCATGAAGAGCGTGCTGGGCTCCACGCTGATGGAGCAGCACACCGACATCGGCGCCGGCCGCTCGGTCAGCTTCGCCGACGTCATCGCGAGCTACCTGCTGCACCTGAAGCGCGCGGCCGAAGCCGCCGCGGGCGCGCCCATCCACCGCGCCGTGCTGGGCCGGCCCGTGTTCTTCGTCGACGACGACCCCGTCCGCGATGCCGCCGCCCAGGCCGGCCTGGCCGCCGCGGCGCAGGCCGTCGGCTTCACCGACATCGCGTTCCAGTTCGAGCCCATCGCCGCCGCCTTCCACTACGAGCAGCAGGCCACCCGCGAGGAGCGCGTGCTGGTGGCCGACATCGGCGGCGGCACGTCCGACTTCTCGCTGGTGCGCGTGGGCCCGGCACGCGCGGGCCGCGACGATCGCCGCGACGACATCCTGGCCAACCACGGCGTGCACATCGCCGGCACCGACTTCGACCGCCGCGTCGAGCTGGCCCGCCTGCTGCCGACGCTGGGCTTCGGCGCCTACGGCCCGTCCAGGCCCGGCCGCGCGGCGCGCGAGGTGCCCAGCAAGGTCTATTTCGACCTCGCCACCTGGCACCTGATCAACACCGTCTACCGCCCGCAGCGGGTGATGGAGCTGCAGGCCATGAAGGACGACTACGCCGATCCGGCCCACCACCGCCGCCTGATGACGGTGGTGCGCGACCGCCTGGGCCACGCCCTGGCCGGCCGCGCCGAAAACGCCAAGATCGCCGTCGCCCAGGGCGGCCAGGAGCGGGTGGACCTGTACGACGTGGAGCGCGGGCTGGCGGTGGAGGTGGGCGAATCCGACGTGATGGAAGCGCTCACTCAGGATATGGACCGCATCACTGCTGCGGCCGTGGAGACGGTGGCGCTGGCCGGCCTGCGGGCCTCGGACATCGACGCGCTGTACTTCACCGGCGGCTCCACGGGCCTGCGCCCCCTGGCCGACCGCCTGTCGGCCGCCTTCCCGGCCGCCCGCGGCGTGCACGGCGACCGCTTCGCCAGCGTTGCCACCGGCCTGGGGCTCGAGGCGCGGCGGCGATTCGGATAGGTTGCCGACCCCGCCTGTTGGAACCATGCCGCAACCCCTCCTTCCCGGGGGGGCTCTCGTCAAGTCCCCGTCGCTAGAATGGGTCGACCCCCCGCTTCGCCCTTTTCATGAAACTCATCGGATCCCTTTCCAGCCCGTACGTCCGCAAGGTGCGCGTGGTGCTGGCCGAGAAGAAGCTGGACTACCAGTTCACGCTCGAGGACCCGTGGACCAGCGACGCGGTGCAGGTCTCCAACCCGCTGGGCCGCGTGCCCTGCCTGGTGATGGAAGGCGGCGAGGCGGTGTTCGACTCGCGCGTCATCGTCGAATACGTCGACACGCTGTCCCCCGTGGGCAAGCTGCTGCCGCCCTCGGGCCGCGAGCGCGTGGAAGTGCGCACGTGGGAAGCGCTGGCGGACGGCATGCTGGACGCCGCCGTGGCCGCGCGCCTGGAGCAGACCTGGTCCGGCCGTACCGACGCGCAACGCTCGCCCGCGTGGATCGACCGCCAGATGGGCAAGATCGACGCGGCGCTCAAGGCCATCAGCCAGGGCCTGGGCGAGAAGCCGTTCTGCGCCGGCAACCACTTCACGCTGGCCGACATCGCGGTGGGCGTGGCGCTGGGCTACCTCGACTTCCGCTTCCCGGCCATCGACTGGCGCACGCCGTACCCCAACGTGTCGCGGCTGTTCGACAAGCTGTCGCAGCGGCAGAGCTTCCTCGACACCCTGCCCCCCGCGTAGGCGGAGGGGTCAGGTCTTGCCCCTTGCCCCCCTCGAGAGGCTTCAGCAGGGCAACGCCGCGCGGGGGGCAAGGGGCAAGACCTGACCCCCTGTCAGCCACTTCAGTGCATCCCCCCCGCCAACGGCTGGAACGACCCCGCCTGCGCCAACGGCCAATAGATCCGATAAACGTTGTGCGGCCACTCCGCCTCCCCCCGCGCCGCGGCCAGCAACTGCCCCGGCGCGACGAAGCTCAGGTGGTTCGACAACAACCGCACCTGGTCCCCCGCGATCCGCCGCACCACATGGCTGGCCGTGAACTCCTCGGGGTGGTTCAACCCTGCCGCCTGCACCAGCTCCTTCAACGCCTCCAGCGTGTGCAGGTGGAAGCGCCACACGCGCTCCATCTTGCTGGGCACGTGCAGCGCCTGCTGGCGCAGCAGGTCCTGCGTGGTGACGCCGGTGGGGCAGTTGCCCGTGTGGCACGTCTGCGCCTGGATGCAGCCCAGCGCGAACATGAAGCCGCGCGCCGAGTTGCAATAGTCCGCGCCCAGCGCCATCGCGCGCGCGATGTCGAACGCGCTGACTATCTTGCCGGCCACGCCGATCCTGATGCGGTCCCGCAGGCCCAGGCCCACCAGCGTGTTGTGCACCAGCAGCAGGCCCTCCTGCATCGGCGCGCCCATGTGGTCCACGAACTCCAGCGGCGCGGCGCCGGTGCCCCCCTCGGCCCCGTCCACCACGATGAAGTCCGGCAGCAGGCCGGTCTCCAGCATGGCCTTGGCGATGGCGAACCATTCCCACGGGTGGCCGATGCAGAACTTGAAGCCGGTAGGCTTGCCGCCCGAGAGCTCGCGCAGGCGCGCGATGAACTGCAGCATCTCCACCGGCGTGGAGAACGCGCTGTGCGCGGCCGGTGACACGCAATCAACGCCCTGCGGCACGCCGCGCGCCGCGGCGATCTCGGCCGTCACCTTCGGCCCCGGCAGCACGCCGCCGTGGCCCGGCTTGGCGCCCTGGCTGAGCTTCAGCTCGATCATCTTCACCTGCGGGTCCCCGGCGTTCAGCGCGAACTTCTCCGGGTCGAAGCGGCCCATCTCGTCACGGCAGCCGAAGTAGCCCGACGCCACCTCCCACACCAGGTCGCCGCCGTGCACGCGGTGGTGCTGGCTGATGGAGCCCTCGCCCGTGTCGTGCATGAAGCGCCCGCGCTTGGCGCCGCCGTTCAGCGCCAGGATGGCCGACGCGCTGAGCGCCCCGAAGCTCATCGCGCTGATGTTGAAGATGCTGGCGTCGTAGGGCTGCGCGCAGCGCTCGCCGATGATCAGCCGGAAATCATGCGACGCCAGCACGGTGGGCTGCAGCGAGTGGTTGATCCACTCGTAGCCTTCCGCGTGCGTGTCCAGCTGCGTGCCGAACGGCCGCTTGTCCGATTCCCCCTTGGCGCGCTGGTAGACCAGCGAACGCTGCTGGCGCGAGAAGGGTGCGGACTCGTTGTCGCCCTCGATGAAGTACTGCCGCATCTCGGGCCGCACCCATTCCAGCAGGAAGCGCAGGTGGCCGATGACGGGGTAGTTGCGCAGGATGGAGTGCCGGCGCTGGCGCACGTCGCGCACGCCGGTGACCACGCCCACCAGCCCCAGCAGCGCCCAGCCGCCTCCCACGTGGAACGCCACCTGGGTGAAGGCGCCCAGCAACGCCAGGATGGCGCAGCAGAACCACGCCAGGTAGCGGATCGGGAACCAGCGGTCGAGCGCGAGCAGCCATTGGGGCATGGGAAGGCCTTGCAGAGCACGGGGTGCGCCGATGCTAACGGCGCGCTGCGGCGGCGATCGCTGGAAATGGTGCCAGGCATCACCTTTAACCTGCTTCGCAGGTGACAGGTGAAGCCTGGCACCGTCATTCAGTCCTTCAGTCAGCCCCGGCCCGCGCCTTCGACTCCCACAGGTCCCAGCTGATGCTCACGCCCAGGTTCAGGTCCTGCTTCGCCTTCACCAGCGGGCTGTCCTCGTTGGCCGCGCCACGCACCGTCTCCACCGAGCCGGACCAGTAGATGCGCACGTCCTTGGCCACCTTGTACGACAGGCCCACGCCCGCGCGCAGCGCGATCAGGCCGCCCCTGGCCGTGTAGGCCGGGCGCTCGGGCGTGGTGAACTGCGGGGCCACGCCGTAGAACAGGTCGTTGAGCTTGCGCGATCCCAGCAGCGCGCCGACGGTGCTGTTGAACGTGAACGTGTCCGACTTCCACCACTGCTGGCGCAGGCTGGGCTCGAAGGCCACGCCGCGGCCATGCAGGTCGTCGTTCAGGTCGTAGACGCCGCGCACGGGCAGCTCCAGCCGCGTGGCGCGTGCCGCCTCCAGGCCCTTGCTCACGTCGCCCAGGTTGATGCGCAGGATCGGCCCGGCCTCCACCAGCGTGCCGATGGTGGGCATGCCGGCGCGCGCCGACACGGTGTTGGCGCCGCCGCCGAACGAGAACGCGCCCGTCAGGTCCCACTCGTAGCGCGGCGTCCGCACGGCCCGCACGCCGATGGTGCCGCCCTCCAGCCGGAGCACCTTGCCGCGGTAGATCACGTAGGGCAGCGCGCGGAACTTGGTCAGGTGCTGGTCCGAGCCCGGGTAGGCCGGCTGCCAGGCGCCGAACGCGAACGCGCCGGCTTCCCACAACGCCAGGTCCGGCTTGGGCGGCGCCTCAGGCGCCGTGCCCACGGCATTGCCGCTCGCATCGACGGCCGTCCCGTCGGACGACGTGGCCGCCGAGGCCGCCGCCGCCGGCGCGGGCGCCTTCGTGATCACGGGCGGCGCGATCGGCGGCGGTTCCACTTGTGCGCGGGTGGCCAGGGGCAGGCACGCGGCCAGGGCGAAGGGAAGCAGTCGGGCGGTCGGGGACGGTCGCATGGCGCGATCTTGCCAGGGAAGGCGTGCCCGCCCAGTTAAACTCCGTCTCACAGCGCCGATTTGGTTCCGGCTTGCGGGCGCTCTAGAAATTCCGCTAAAGAGGCAGCCGCGCCCCCCAGCGCGCGCACCGCATCCGACACGCCGGACCCACGCCTTCCCAGCCGTCCCTTCCGTCGTCCTTCGAGGTGCATCCCATGGGTTCCGTCGGCGCCGTCCAGCCGCAAGCCATGTCCTTTCCCGAGCCGCTGCCGCTGCAGAGCGGCGCGCGCCTGGCCGACTACCGCCTGGTATACGAGACCTACGGCACCCTGAACGCCGACCGCAGCAACGCCGTGCTGGTGTGCCACGCGCTCAATGCCAGCCACCACGTGGCGGGGGTGGCCCCCGACGGCGCGGTGGGATGGTGGGACAACATGATCGGCCCGGGCAAGCCGCTCGACACCGACCGCTTCTTCGTCATCGGCATCAACAACCCCGGCAGTTGCTTCGGCTCCACCGGACCGATGGATCCCAATCCCGACCCGGCCGCCGGCGGCGCGCCCTACGGCGCCGACTTTCCCGTGGTGACGGTGGAGGACTGGGTGGATGCGCAGGCCCGCCTGGTGGAGCGCCTGGCTATCACCCGGCTGGCTGCCGTGCTGGGCGGCAGCCTGGGCGGCATGCAGGCGCTGGCGTGGACGCTGCGATACCCCACCCGGGTATCGCGATGCATCGCGGTGGCCACCGCGCCCAACCTCTCGGCGCAGAACATCGCGTTCAACGAGGTGGCCCGCCGCGCCATCGTCACCGACCCCGACTTCCACGCCGGCCACTACCGCCGCCACGGCACCATCCCCCAGCGCGGCCTGCGCGTGGCGCGGATGATCGGCCACATCACCTATCTCTCGGACGACTCGATGGAGGCCAAGTTCGGCCGCGCCATCCGCCGCGCCGAGGGCGCGGAGGCCCCCGGCAGCGTGCCGTATGCCTACACCACGCAGGACATCGAGTTCCAGATCGAGAGCTACCTGCGCTACCAGGGCGACAAGTTCAGCGAGTACTTCGACGCCAACACCTACCTGCTGATCACCCGCGCGCTCGACTACTTCGACCCCG